>OGJD01000052.1_pt1 | contig 120653 bp, 159 predicted proteins | sample 1571971 | NCBI WGS metagenome assembly OGJD01 (sample SAMEA2582117, study PRJEB24529) | metagenome | biome: Human gut stool | place: China | collected 2011
TACTTCTGTACGGAATAATCGGATGCGTAAGTCTTTACCCCTCCTGCACCCAGTGTCGCCATTGCTACTACCGCAGCTGTCGTGCCAATGACTGCCGCCTTATCTGCTTTCTTTAATAATGCTTTTAATCTTGTCATAAAATTTTCTCCCCTTCTTTAGTGTTATACTTTATTATAATGGAACAGGCGCCGCCTGTCCATGGGTAAATTACCGTGCAGTATTAAATTTTCAAGGTACATTTATGGTACGCCGCTTCTTAACCGCTTCATTGTGATCTGCTCCTTTGGTTATTACGGCTCAAACGAAAATGCTTTTTCATACGAACAGCTTCCCTTTTTGCCCCTTAACGGATAGTCGTAATCTTCCGTCACAATAATGTCAAAATTACCGTTTTCGATATCTGCCTTTACAACCTGCACTGACAGCTCCCCATCCGTGCCGATTTTTTCATTCACCGCCCTGCAGAAACCCTGTATCAGCTCCTGCATATAGGCTGCTGTATTTCCCTGACTGTAATCAAGGCGCAGATAAATATCACCCATGACATCCACTGCATAATCCGATGCCTTGTCAAGGCTGTTGCTTACCTCATTGTCCCTCATGTTGGTACTGATGATGGAACAGTGGATCAGCACACACAGCGCTGTGACAACCAAAAAACCTCCTCCGGTTATAACCGTTCTCATGAAGTTCTCCCCTTCCTGTTTTCTTACATTATTTTCCCCTAAACACGAACACTTTCCGACTCAGCTTTTTCTAAATCACGTTTTCCCCAATCACTTCCCTATGCCGTCTTTGGCGTTCTTGCAATCGCATCGTATGTATGATTTGCATTCAGGTTCAGAAACGGCATTTTTAATGCGTATTTCAGCTCCAGCTTGTAATACACGTTACCGGAAGTTGCGGTATCATACGTTACCGCCGCCGTCATGCCGTATCTGCTTACGTGAGAATTAATATGGTCTAGTGTAGCTGCATCCAGTGTATACCCGGCCGCATCATCACCGGTGCTTTTTCCATGCACTTCCATGTAATCCTGCACGTATTTGGAAACTTCATTTACCTTGTTTACGTCCATGTTCATCTGTATAAACCCTATCGCCATGTAACACATGATAACAAGGATTACACAATATGCCGAACTTTCTATTATTGATTTCATACTCATCTCCATTCCGCAAATGCTTTGTCCCAAACAGCTGTCCGTGACATCTGCGGCACAGACAGCTTTATAAAAATCTTACATTTAAGGATTTTTCATACCCGTACCTTATCTGTACAGCAGTGTATTAATCACTGCCATAATGGTCTGTTTATACATTACAATAACCACACCCAGCATTACCGTTACTGCCATAAATCCTGCCAACGGCACAACGGCATCCTTTACCATTGCAATCAAGTCGCCCATACCGTCCTCCTATACACACACCTTGAGTAAAATCTTTATGAAAACCGCAATAACTGCGCCCATAAAAATAAATGAAGTAACCGCATCTCCATATAAATCTACTATTGTATCCATTGTTTTCCCCTTTCTGCGTACACGCCCAACGATTACAAATAATTTGTAATAACTAGCAGCATATCTGCTGCCACCTTCACTGCTACAAAAAAAGTCGGAATATATTCTGAAAAACGCATTATACTGATATGGTCTGCATTGTCTGCCGTTTCATACTGATTCATCAATTCATAATTTCTTGTGAGAAGCGTTTTGATGGTTGTATCAATACTCTGCGCATCATTTTCGCTGAGCGAGTATAAAATACGTACCGAAGATGAGATATCCGTTACCTCAAACTGATTTAAAAAAGAATAATACGGTGTTACATCTGAAGGATTTTCTTCAATCGCATAAATGAACTGTTCCAGCGACTCTTTCATAATCACCGGTGCTGTATCATACGTATCTTCAATTGCCATTGCAAGTGATTCCTCCGAAAGGTTGAGTGCTACGTCCCTGAGCCAGTCTGCAAATGAATAATACAAATCTTTCTTCAAACGCTTCAATGCCGCCTGCCGGTTAATTTGTGGCACAATCCACAAATAAATACCGCATACCGCCGCCACGGCACACCCCAGATACCATCCGTAATATGCCAGAATGCCGCTTATGCCTGCCATTATAACAAGAATTGGTATCAGACTGCGGTGAAGTTTCTTTAAGTCGGTATGAAATGCCATTTGATAATCTCTTTCTGCCGCCTTATCACTGCGCTGTTTAACCAGCCAGTCACAGTCATGCCGGATCTGCATATAAGTGTAATACATCATACATAAAATTAAAAATGTACAGGATACCACCTGATATAGCGGTTCATGTGTAATATCCAGCCTGATTTCAGATGTATTTTCACAGATATATGTAACCAGCACAGATACCGATGCCATCAGAAAACTCAGTACTACTCCGATTGCCGTTGTCTGTTTTATGCGTCTTATTTCCTCCTGAAACTGATATACCCGTTTTACCCAGTGGTCTGCATCGCACCGCAGTATTTCCAGTGAACTTTTATACTCCCCGCCTTTTTCTTCCACCTGTGTTAAAAAAGTATGCAGTGTTGTAATTCTTGAACATGCATATTCTTTTTCAATGTTTTTAAGTGCCATGCAATACACATCTTTTGTTGTCCCATACTGCATTTCCTGTATTGCCGCAATGATACAATTTTTCATTTTATGATCCGTGACTTTCAGTGTATCTTCAAGTGCCGTAAGAATTTTGGGCTGTCGTTCAAATGAATAAATCATCTGATGAATATATACATCCACATCGTGAAATTTCTTTTTCTTTTCTTTCCCTGAAAAATACGCGGCGGTCACCGCGGGAATACAAAGTATTCCCGCTGCCATCACCATAAAAATCCATATCGGCTGTAATCTGTAAAACCACCCTGTAAGGACGGTTATGACCATTACTGCCCCAAATATGCCTGCATACCCCTGTGGTGTACAGGCAGCTCCGCTCTCCCCTGCTTTCTGCTGTATTCTCCGATAAGAAAAATACTGCCTTACATTTCTATATTTAATTTTTTTCATGCTTCCTCCCATGATTATTCCCCTCTTGCATAAAAACTCATGCTGTCTGATACGGATTCTCAATCCCATACCGCAGAAAACGGCGCTGATAGGCTTCCGGTATCTGCTGCGGTGTTTTCCCTTCTCTGTCATATAACACCGTACAGGTATTCCTGCCGCCCTCATTGTCGTAAAATGCCATCTGTGTAATCCGCCGCCTTTCCTTTGCATCGCACTCAACCAGCACCCCGACATCAATATATTTGTAAATGTTATTGATGAAGCGTTCTGTAATATCACACGAGCCCAGCATATTATACATTCTGTCCGGCAGCCCCCGCACGTCGTCCAGATGTATCGTTGTCATACAGCTTGCCCCCGTTGACAGGCTGTTTAACAAATCCAGCACCTCCGGTCCTCTCGACTCCGACAAAAGTGTCCAGTCAATATTATGCCGTAGTCCCGCTCTGATAATCTGTGAATATGAAAACTTCTCATCCACAAAAAACTCCGCACATTTTTTCCCCGGATTAATTTTACGGTAATGGATTTCCTGATTGTCTTCATACACACCGACCTTTTCATTTGCCGGAATAAATGTGGACAAATATTTGAGCAATTCCGTCTTTCCGGCGTGCGGCTGCCCGCCAATCACAATATTGCAGTGTGCAGTCACACAATTTTCAAGCAGATTAATCAGCGTCTCCGGCGCATAACCAGCCTGTACAATATCCTGATGGCGGAATCTCAGCCTTGTCGGGATTTTACGGATTGCCATACTCTTTTTGGTACAGCGGGATTCATGCCAGATGGATATGCGCAAATCTTCCGTATTGGCCTCCAATATCGGATATGCCCTGTTAAAAGGCACTTTCATAATGTTGGCAAGCCGGATTGCAAGATTATCCACATATTCCTCATTTAACCGGATATTATGGCAGTAACAGCCTTTCTTTAAATCTGTAACCCACAGATAATAACCGTCCCACTCAATATCCGTAACATCTTCATTCTGTATCAGGTCTTCTATTTCCCGAAACAGTTCTGCACGATTCTGCCGGATGTATCCTTTTAATCCCTGTTCTTTTTCCAATCCCTATTCTTTACTCCCCTCTCCGCTGATAGCATCCTGAATCTGCTGTTCATAAGAAATGTTATCTACCGCCGTTGTCGTCTTGGTATTCACAATCTTTACAACCGCAACCGTCAGCAAAACAGCCGCAAGAACTCCTGCAAGCGCCACAATGACCTTCCCGTAATGTTCAATAATATCGTGCATCTAAAATACCTCTCTTTCTTCTGAGTTGTTAAAATGTGATAATTTTCCGACTGGGAGTGTATCCCTTTGGAATGACTTAAAACTAGAATTTATCCGAATAAAATAAAATAAATATAATAGATATCTATTACGTAATTAAGAATACCATATAAAATAGATTTTGTAAACCCCTAATATAAAAAATATTTAAAAATTCCAATAACTAAAAAGATACCCGGTATATAAAATCCTGCTGCTTCTCATTTCTGAGCAACTTGTTGCGAAGAGGCGGTGAGAAATTCGCGCACGCGATTTCTCATCTGCCATTACAGATGTTTGCTTTTACTCGAAAGCAAACATCTGTGTGATATACCCGGTATCTTTTTCATTTACTGCTTTACAAATGTAATCTGTGTCTGACTGCTGTCTGTTAATGTCAGCTTGCCCTTCTTTAACGTATATGTATACTCATCGGATTCTGTCTGTCCCAGATAAGACATGGTAATTGTCAGCTTATCTTTTTCTGTCGTATACGTAATATTTAAAGAAATGCTGTCACCAAGGCTGATACTTCCCGTTCCGTCGTCCTTTAATTCAAGCTTTGAAATATCGGCATCCGTTCCGTCTACAGTCCATGTACCTGTAATGGATTTGCTGCCGCCGCATGCCACAAAGGATAAAGATAATACCAATACGAGCATCAGCACGCTTAATTTTTTCATTTTTTTCATGTGTTCTTCCTCCAATCCGCAGGCATTACAATATCAAAAGAATCTCAGATTGAATTTAATTTTCTTCTGCGATAAGAGTTTTTTGTCATGCCCGCAACACAAATAATCAATTATTCCTGTGTCATTTCTGTAATTGCTTCAATCACCTTTGGAAATTCCATTGCATGGGATGCTTTTACCAAAATATTGTCCCCCTGCTTTAAAAGTGCAGGCAATTGTGCAATAAGTTCCTCTTTTGTTGTAAATGTATGCACACTGCATGGATACGCACCGGCATGATTCTTCCGGTAATCTTTGGCACCCTGCGCAATCGACGTCGACAGCGCACCTACCGTCAGCAAAACATCCATCTGCTTTTGTGCCAGATAACTGCCGACTTCGTAGTGGAGCTGCTTTTCATTTTCACCCAGTTCAAACATATCACCTAAAATGCAGACCTTGCGCCCCTTTGCCGTATCCAGCACATCAACAGACGCTTTCATAGAAACCGGATTGGCATTATAGCAGTCATCTAAAATCAAAAACCCGTTTTCCCGGATAATATGATTTCGTCCGGCAATCGTTTCCATGCCCTCAATGCCTGTTTTTATCTGCTCTGCGGTCAGTCCGAGTGCCTCACCGACTGCCGCTGCTGCCATGGCATTATACACCATATGCTCTCCCGCAACCGGAATCTGCACAGTAAAATCTTCTGCCGCATTTTCAGTCTGATTCTCCGTCTGAACAGCATTATCTGCTGCCATATGAATCCGGCAGCGGACGCCTTCCAGTCCTAAATTTTCAATATGATCCGCATAGATTCCCGCTGTATTTTTAATACCGAAAAATACCGGCTTTTTGCCGTAAACTTCCGGGATTGTAATGAGCTTATCGTCATCTCCGTTTAAAATAACCGTGCCATCCGGATTCATGGATTTAAAAATCTCTGTTTTTGCCTTTAAAATGCCGTCACGGCTCTTTAAATTTTCCAAATGACACAAGCCGATATTGGTAATGACACAAATGTCCGGCTGTGCAATTTTTGTCAGACGGGTCATTTCACCGAAATCACTGATACCCATTTCCAAAACGGCGATTTCATCTTCCTCCGTCAGTCTGAAAATAGTAAGCGGCAGTCCGATTTCATTATTGAAGTTGCCCTGTGTCTTTAATACTTTGTACTTCTGTGAAAGAACTGCGGCAATCGTTTCCTTTGTACTGGTCTTTCCGACACTTCCCGTAATACCGACCACTTTGATATCCAGATTGGCGCGGTATAACTGCGCAATGTCTTTTAATGCCTGAAGTGAGGATTCTACCTGAATGTACGGTCTTTTCTCTCCCGGAAGCTCCTGCTCGGAAATACAGCAGAGCGCTCCTTTTTCATAACAGGAATCAATATAAGCATGCCCGTCACTTCTTGCACCCTTAATCGCAATAAACATTCCCTGTGGCTGTATCTGCCTGCTGTCTGTTGTAATAGCTGAAACTTCTTTTATTTTGTCGCCGTCACTGCCATGATATATTCCATCACAGGCTTTTGCAACAGCTTCCAAAGTCATTCCCTTCATGGTACTCTCCTGCACTATTTATTATATTTATTCATAGAGATTTCTACAATTTTTTGTGTCAGCTGGTCATAAGACATGCCGACTGCTGCCGCTTCCTGCGGAATCAGACTGGTTTCTGTCATGCCCGGAAGCGTGTTGATTTCCAGACAGAAAATGTCTTCGTCTTCATTTAACAGCATATCCACTCTGCCACATGTTTCAATACCGACTGCCTGACACGCTTTAACTGCCCAGCGCTGCATTTTCTGCGCTACATCTGCCGGAAGATTTGCCGGACACGTTTCCTTTGTTGCGCCATTGTACTTATTCTTGTAGTCATAAAAGCCTTCTAATGGTTCAATTTCAATAACCGGCAGTGCTTCTCCGTCAAGAACCGCTACTGAAAATTCCCTGCCCTTTACATATTCTTCAACCAAAATGTTATCTTCATAGCGGAAAGCTTCTTCCACTGCGGCACGGAATTCTTCTTCGTTATTTGCAATGGATACGCCTACGCTTGAACCGCCGCAGCACGGCTTTACAACGCACGGATACGGAACATATTCAATCTTATGGCCTTTCTTTAAGGAAATGCCCTTTGGCATCGGAACGCCTTCGGATACCAGCACCTTTTTTGTCAGTTCTTTGCTCATGGAAATGGCGCTGCTTAAATATCCTGTTCCTGTATATTTAATACCCATCAAATCAAACGCAGCCTGAATCTTACCGTCTTCGCCGTTCGCACCGTGCAGTCCGATATAAACAATATCTGCCGCCTGACACAGTTCGAGTACCCCCGGTCCGAAAAATCCGCCGCCGATGCGTTCTCTTTCTTCAACCAGCTTTGCAATACCGGCTGACTGCTCTTTCATGCTGTCTGCCAGCTTTTTCAAATCATTATCTTCCTGGAAAAATTCACTGCTGTGCTTATATTTTCCCGAACCTGTAAATACATCTATCATATTGGCATGATGTCCGTTTCTTCTTAACGAACCGCACACCATCATACTTGTCATAATGGAAACATCTCTTTCCGTACTGGTTCCGCCAGCTAATACTACAATATTCACAACAATCCTCCTATCTGCCAAAAAGGCAGCTTCTAAGTCTTTATCTATATAAATATAGCACGTTACCTGCCTGTATGCAATCTGCATTTTAAGGAGATAACGTGCTTTTTACTACCGCTGATCTAACGGTACATATTCTTTATGGTCACAGACATTGCGGTATGCCGGACGGATAATCTTGCCACAATTGATTAATTCTTCAATTCTGTGCGCACTCCATCCTGAAATTCTTGCCACTGCAAATATCGGTGTAAAAAGTTCCTGCGGAAGTCCAAGCATACTGTATACAAAACCGCTGTAAAAATCGACATTGGCGCTGACGCCTTTATAGATTTTGCGTTCCTTTGCAATTAATTCTGCCGCAATCCGTTCAACATCAGACATGAGCTTAAATTCTTTTTCTCTGTTCTTTGCTACAGAAAGTTCTTCTACAAAGCCCTTGAACACTCTCGCTCTCGGATCGGACAAAGAATAAACCGCATGTCCCATTCCGTATACCAGTCCGGTATGGTCAAATGCTTTTTTATGAAGAATGTCATCTAAATATGCGGTGAGTTCTTCTTCATTATCCCAGTCTTTTACATGGGCTTTGATATCTTCAAACATCTGGCTGACCTTAATATTTGCACCGCCGTGACGAGGACCTTTTAAGGATGCCAGTGAAGATACAACCGTTGAATACGTATCTGTTCCGGATGATGTTACAACATGGTTTGTAAATGTAGAGTTATTACCGCCGCCGTGTTCTGCATGCAGTACCAGTGCAATATCCAGAATCTCTGCCTCTAACGGTGTATATTTTCCGTCTGCCCTTAATAAATGCAGAATATTTTCCGCAGTTGAAAGCTTCGAGTCCGGTTCGTGGATAATCAGGCTGCCGCCCACATGAAAATGCTGATATGCCTGATAGCTGTATACTGCCAGAAGCGGCAGTTCCGAAATCAGCTGCAATGACTGTCTGACAACATTCGGCACACTGGTATCGTCTGCCTTGTCGTCATATGCATAAAGCATAAGCACGCTTCGTGCCACCGCATTCATAATATCGCGGCTTGGCTTTTTCATAATAATATCCCGTACAAAATTAGGCGGAATACATCTGTAATTTCCTAAAAGTTCATTAAAATCCGCCAGCTGCTTCTTATCCGGCAGTTCACCGAAAAGCAGCAGATACGTTACTTCTTCAAATCCAAAACGCTTATCCTTTGTAAATCCTTCAATCAGCTTTTCTACATCGTGTCCTCTGTAATAAAGCTTACCGTCGCATGGGTGGGACACACCGTTTTCGTCCACTTCCGATGCCTTGACTTCCGAAATCTCTGTCAGTCCGGTTAATACGCCCTTACCGTTCAGATCGCGAAGTCCCCTCTTTACCTCGTATTTGTCATACAGGGAAATATCAATTCTGTTATTCTCCCTTGATTTTGCTGCCAGAGCTTCAATCTCCGGCGTTACTGCTGAAAAGTCCTTTGCCTCCAATATGTGTAACCTCCTTTTCCGCCATTGTCATAAAGGCATAATGCTATCTTAACCTCGTTCCCTCGTAACGGACATGTGTCCTGATACAGTCCCGAAGTGATGCATACCGTTTTTCAATCGGTCCGTCCGGGACCTCAATCTCCATAGAAGCTGCCATTGCGTTAATCACCGAATCGTCTAATTTGTCCTTGCACAGCGAAAGCACATTTAATTTTTCCGTGTAGCTTTCCGCGTCCAGAAACAGCAACAGATACGGATTTACGCCTCCCTCCTGTGGCAGTTCTTCCAATTCTATTGATTCTACAGGTTCCGGTTCTGAATTTTCCTGCGTATCCGGCAGTTTTTCCGCACCGGCAGTTTGTGGCTGTACTTCCTGTGCTTTCTCTAAAGCTTTTGCCACTTCCCGCTGTGCCGGTTCTTCCACCGGATTTACCTGTTCAAACCGGTATTTCTGTGTAACTTCCGGATATTTTTCGTGGTCAACTTCACTCATAAACATCTCATAAGGTCTTACATATACCGCATAATCGCCGTACAACGCCTGATACACAACCATTTTTTCTTTGGTTTCGGAGTGATACGCAATACATCTGACCTGATATAATTTATCCTTAAAATGCCTGTAAAATCCGCCGATTACAATCTGTCTGTCTTCCATAACAATCTCCGCTCCTCTCTGAAAGGTTTTCAGTATTGATGACTTTAAGCCGCTGCTGCCGCAGACACCGGATTCGAATTTCTGTAGTGTTCTAGCAGATTTAAAATTCCTGCAACTGCAACATGGCACAGTGCCACGATATATCTGCAATCCGATTCCACCGTTTTATTGCACTTTAAATACTGCTGGTGAATCTGGATTACATAGTCACACAACTGCTGCGGCGTTGTAAAGCGCCTCACAACCGTGCTGTTTACATTAATTTCTCCACTGCGTATGTAACTTCTTAATGCAAATTTCAGCTTTTTTTCATAGATACAATGCTCCCTGATAGAACCTGTAAATACACAATTATGTGGAAATGTAAAATAATCCGCCAGATAGTGGGTCACCTCCCCCAGCTTCCGGCAATAGGCTGTCGATATTTTTTTATAATCATCTGAATTCACGGTGAGCTTTCTGATAAATTCACACACCATATCAAAGGTTTCTTCCATATTATGTTTCGTAGTTACAAACGAAGGCTTGCAGTCCGGAAGCACGCTTCCGACAATAAATGCCTTTCTGTGATTTTCAAGTAACTCGCTGTCAATATGATCTAATAAATATCTTGACAGTGAAACATGGGATTTCTTTCTCATTTTGCCTCGCATTCCGCTGGATAAAACAGCTTTTTAAATTACATTAAATTTTTTTCTGCAATTAATTTACATTTTAAACTAAAAATAATATAATTACAATGAAAAAATTATAAAATTGTGCAAAATTGCACTTAAAGGAGGACTTTTATGGACGCGATAGATTTACATGTACACTCAACCTTTTCGGACGGAACGCTGACACCTTCTGAACTTGTCAGCCGTGCAAAGCAGTTTCACCTTGCCGCCATGGCGCTGACCGATCACGATACCATTGAAGGGATTCCCGAAGCCGTACAGGCTGCCAGCGAACAAAACCTAGAGCTTGTTCCCGGTGTTGAATTAAGTACATTCTGGGACGAAAAGGAAATCCACATTGTCGGCCTTTTTATTGATTATACGGACAAAACCTTCCAAAAAGAACTGGAAAGTCTGCGTGATGTCCGCCGTAACCGCAACATTACCATGTGTGAAAAATTTACACAACTTGGCATTCCGATTGATTACAGTGATATGGAAAAAGAATATGCCGATGCCGTCATTACGCGGGCGCATTTTGCGGATTACCTGCTTAAAAAAGGCTATATAAAAAGCCGTAACGAAGCCTTTGACCGTTATATCGGTTCAAACAGTCCGTGCTATGTGCCGCGTAAAAAAATGCCCTGCGCCGAAGCTATCCGCCTGATAAAAAATGCAGGCGGTGTTCCAATCCTTGCACATCCTGTTTTATACCACCTCGGAAAAGAACCGATGAATAAGCTTATGGACTACCTCTGCGATTCGGGCATTGTCGGACTGGAAGCCATCTATTCCACCTATACTGCCGGTGAGGAAATCCAGATGAAAAAACTTGCCGGTGAGCGCGGACTGATTCTTTCCGGTGGTTCGGACTATCACGGTGCCAACAAACCGCACATTGAACTGGGTATCGGCAGGGGACATTTATTCGTGCCATACTCTCTATTGGATGAAATCAAAAAGCACCGCAGATAACACTTTTTTAATTCAAAAACAGCACCGGAAACTCCTTAGCGCATATCTGCATCTGCCGCTTTTCTCTCCGGTGCTGTTCTTTTATCCCTTATCTTTAATCTATACACTTCAAAATATTTTTCAAAGCATAGGCAACGCCGTCCCTGTCATGGTGCAGTGTCACCACGTCTGCCACCGCAAGCAGTCCATTGGACGCATTTTCCATGGCAATGCCGCAGCCTGCATATTCCAGCATATCAATATCATTGTCTGCATCGCCGAATGCCGCAATCTGCTTTGGATTTAATCCCAGATATTCTGTGATAAATTTCACACCGGAACGTTTTCCTGCGTCCTTATATGAAATTTCCACAAGCTGGCTGATTGAACTGGTGATATAAATATCCTCCACCTCTGCCTTTAAAACTTCGATGACCTTTTGCTTCTGTGCTTCATCTTTTACCACAATGTCCATGCTGTCAAGTTCATCATCATGCTGCTTTAAAAATGAAACAATATCGTCCTGCAAATGTCTGGTAGACTGCACATATGCCACGGCATGCTCTGTTGCTCCGAATTTTACCGGGTCTTCAATATATTCTTTTGCCGCATATGCAGTGCCGCGGATAAATCCCTCATACGTAACAGGAAAATCCTTTGTCAGTTCCAGAATCTTTTTTACAGACTGCTCCGTCAGCACATAGGAACGCAGACACTGCTTGTCCTGTATTCTGTATACAGCAGCTCCGTTACTCGTTATCGCATATTCAATGCCCGGAATAGAAACGACGTCCTGCGGCAGTGTGTCAAATGCCCTTCCGCTGGCAATACACACATGAATTCCCTTTGCAACCGCCTTACGGATTGCTTCTTCATTTGCCTTTGAAAGCTTCCCTTGTGCGTTTAACGTTGTCCTGTCGAGGTCTAATGCTATACATTTAATATCCATTTTCCGTTCATCTCCATTCCACTGCCCTTTCCGGGTGCTGTTCTTAGTGATGGAATAATCTCATGCCTGTAAAGCACATTGCAATGTTGTGCTTGTTGCAGGCTTCAATTACATTGTCATCACGGATTGAACCGCCCGGCTGTGCAATATATTTTACACCGCTCTTGTATGCTCTTTCAATGTTATCGCCAAATGGGAAGAATGCATCTGAGCCTAATGCCACATCTGTATTCTTATCAAGCCATGCACGCTTTTCTTCCTTTGTAAATACTTCCGGCTTTTCTGTAAATACTCTTTCCCATTCGCCATCTGCCAAAATATCCATGTAATCTTCGCCAATATATAAATCAATCGCATTATCTCTGTCGGCACGTCCTACATTTTCCTTAAACGGAAGGTTTAATACCTTTGGATTCTGACGTAAGAACCAATTGTCTGCCTTAGAGCCTGCAAGACGTGTACAATGGATTCTGGACTGCTGTCCCGCACCGATACCGATTGCCTGTCCGCCTTTTGCATAGCATACAGAATTGGACTGTGTATACTTTAACGTGATAAGTGCAATCATCAGATCAATCTTCGCGAATTCAGGAATTTCCTTATTGTCTGTTACAATATTTTCAAGCAGTTCCTTGTTAATCTTAAATTCATTTCTGCCCTGTTCAAATGTAACACCGAATACCTGCTTTCTCTCGATTGGCTCCGGCTTGTAATCCGCATCAATCTTGATGATGTTATAGTTGCCCTTTTTCTTTGCCTTTAAAATTGCCAGTGCTTCTTCATCATAGCCCGGTGCGATGATACCGTCTGAAACTTCATGCTGAATCAGTTTTGCGGTTGTCACGTCACACACATCTGAAAGAGAAATGAAATCGCCGAAAGAGGACATTCTGTCTGCACCTCTTGCTCTTGCATATGCGCATGCAAGCGGTGAAAGTTCTCCAATTGCTTCATCTACCCAGTATATCTTCTTTTCAACTTCTGTTAAAGCAATGCCTACTGCCGCACCAGCCGGAGATACATGCTTAAAAGAGGTTGCCGCAGGCAGTCCTGTTGCTTCTTTTAATTCCTTTACAAGCTGCCAGCCGTTGAAAGCATCTAAGAAATTGATATATCCCGGTCTGCCGTTTAAGATTTCTACCGGAAGTTCACTGCCGTCTGCCATAAAGATTCTGGACGGCTTCTGATTTGGGTTACAGCCGTATTTTAACTGAAATTCGTTCATTTTTTCCTCCTTGCCGCTTCTGCGGAATCTGACTTATTTATTTTTATTGATAATTCTTGTTTCGTACTTTCCTGTTTCAATGTCGATGAAACGGACGAATAAAGATACCTTGTTGTCTTCATTTAAGTTGTTCCAGATCATATTTGTAAATGTGTCAATATCACCTGAAATCCGAACCCATGTCGGCTCGCCTTCAAAACTCGGAAGCGGATTGGCATCTTTCATATAAGTATGGATAAAACGTCCTTCGCCCGCTACAGGATTTCTGTAATCAAATGTATAGCGGTTGCAGGCTGCCGGATTGCCGTTGTTGCTCTTTAAAATCGACATTGCATAGTCAAATGTGCCGTTTTTAATGTGCATAATGCCTGAAATTCTCGGTGTGTAGTTTGGTCCGTCCGGTTCAAATTCTCTTGTTCTTAAAGATTCTTCAAATGTCTTTCCATGGCTCATTAAATCATAAACCGTATCTGTCTGGTCGCCGTTTGTTACAATCGTATCATTTCCTAAAACACGTACCGGCGCATAGATAATCAGACTTGGGTCACTTAATTTTGACGGGTCAAATGCCTGTGTGCGGATTCCTTCACCGTCTTCTACAAATACACGGTTGCGGCTGTTTTCGCTTCTGCCCATGATAAAGTAAGCTGTTACCGCTTTCTTTCCGTCCTCTGACTTACCAATCACAATTCCTCTGCCCGGATAATCACAGCCTGACAGTTCCTTTTCCAACATCTGCATTTCCATACAATCCTCTCTTTCCACTGCCTATGCAGCACTGTAGTTTTTCGATTGAAGATTTGCACCTCTATGGCATAAATCTTCGTAAAAATAATATAAGCCGGCCCCTGAGTAACCAAGCTTTAATGGTCGCCCAGGCGGTCGGCTTATCTATACATCTGTACTCCCTGTGGGTAATCCCACATACAGGAGAATGGTTCTTACATCTTCCTGCATTTTCCGCCAGTCGTACAGCAGCTACTATTAAGATACACTATTTTCTTCGGAAATGCAATGTTTTTTATTTTATACTTTGTCTTATATTTTTACAAACCTGCTATAAATTCATTCAAATCCGAATATTGCAGTGCATACTTTTCTTTGTCAATGCTGCTGTTCGTGCCTGCGAAAATAACCTTTACCGATGTACCGTCCGTTCCCGTGATTTCAAATGCGTAACTCCAGCCGCTCGCAGATGCCGGTGAACTTTTCGTACACATCACATTCTGCATATACGCTGTAATCTTATCAATATCATCGGCTTCTTTATAACTTTTTATTTCACCGGTGTTCCCGCTGATAATATTCACAACTGCGATATCCTGCACTTTTTCACTGACAATATCCGAAAGTTTTCTCGTGCCTTCCGGCTTACTGCACCCGGCGGTTACACACAGAAGCAATATTACCGTAACGATGATGCAACTGATTTTTTTCATACTCCTCCTATTCCGAACAACTTGTTGCGATGAGGCGATGAGAAATTCGCGCAGGCGATTTCTCATCTGCCATCATAGATGTTTGCTTTCGCCCGGAAGCAAACATCTGTGTGAAAAATCAGCACATCAGTGTGATTTTTCACACTCCCCTTTTCCGCAGGCATTTTTGTGACGCCTAAAACGGATTATAGTGCTGCATTTTACTGTTGATATAAAAATTGGCAAACTCCGAAATCGCTCTTAACTGCTCTTTTACTTCCTCTTTATTCTCAATGTCTTCGACAACTTCTACCTGCCAGCAGTGCCATGCATACCAGGTTAATACTTTATATTTACTGCTAAATTGAGGTAAGCCCCTTACATTTTCCATATAATCCAGTCCCAAAGCATAATCCTTTTTGAACTGTTTCATGGCTTTTGACGGATTTTTGAATACCGGACGTCCATATGAATTTGCACCGATTTCATATGCGGTATTTTCTCCAAATTCGATTTTGCTTCCGTCTGTGTGGAATGCTTCGCTTTTTACCGGAACATATGCCCGGAACCACACCACAAACAATATGACTGCTGCCAAAATGAGTATGGTGAACGGAATGATTCGTTTCATTGTTTTCATATGCTTTCCCTCCATTCAGAATTTCAATAACTACTCGCTTAATTCATCAAATAAATCTTTTAACGAATTTTCCATTGAGTCACCGTTTTTCACTTTATAGACTTTGTTATCTACCTTAACCCGGTTGGTGTCTATGCAGGTAATGAATGTTTGTTTATTTTCCCATTCAAATTTTATCCCGTAACTCCAGCCCGTTTTTGAATCGTTATAAAAATAATCCGGTTGTACTTTGTACTCCCCAAAATATTGTACAAGCCTTTCTATATCCTCAGCATTTCTATCTACCGCAATATCTCCCGTTCCGCCGGATACAATACTCACTTGCTCAATATCCGAAATATTTTCTGCATACAGCGAATTCAATTTTCTGGACTTAAAACAAAACAGTATTATTACAATAATCGCAGCTATTACTATAACTATGATTGCCTTACTTTTCTTTTTCTGCATATAGTTTTTCCCCTTTTAATCTGGTATTACAACTACATATTTCCATGTTCCATAACACGCTCCCCATACATAACGTGACGGATAATTAGTCCAGCCATCTGCTACCCTTATACATGTACTATAAGCTAATTGTACATATTCTAAATATATATTACAATCCCCTCTGTCGTAAACGGTCGTTATTTTGACGTAAACGGTCATTTTTTTACAATATAATCTCACAATAAAAAAAACTGTCTTTTTCATAAAAATCTAGTGTTCCATCCAGCTGCTGTACCGTTTCCTTTATAATTTTTATGCCATATCCGTGCCTACTGCTTTTTTTACTTGTGTATTCCAATCCCTGATGTTGCAGGACTGATTCTGCAATCGCATTTTTAATCACGATATCCAGTACATCTTCATCACTTTGAATGCTGATTCCAATAATCCTGTCATTTACAGGAAGTTTAAGCTGCGCTTCTATAGCGTTGTCCAGTGCATTTCCCAATATACTACACATATCTACTTCGGATATCTGTTTTAACTTCCGGCATACATATACCTCTGTCTGTATTCCTTTTTCCCTGCAAAACATCAATTTTGCATTTAGGATAGTATTGACAACAATACTATCTGTATAAACCATATCTCCCAATATAAGTGTTCTTTGCGTATATTCTGCTAAATAACGACGCATTCCCTCAATATCCGGTATTTCACTGTAAAGATACCCATTCAGGCTCTGCAAGTGCTTTTTTAAATCATGCCTTGTTTTTTTTATCTGCTCATCAATTTCATGAATACCGCGCATATATAATTCCTGCTGCTGCCGTTTTCGTTCCTGCTGCATATAGTATTGTTCTCTTTGTTGTTCTTCTTTTGTCCGCAAAAAAAGATAAATTAGTATACTATCAATTAATACAATGCCTACTACACTATACATTCTGCTTGCTGTCGTAAACAGCAGCAAATACACTATTCCTACTGATATAATGACAACAACTACAAGCAATACCTTCTCTGCTGTATTAGATAATCCGGATATTTTTTTTATTCCCCACATACTTAACAATGCTACAAAAAAATATATAACTGACAAATTCACCATATATATTTTTATTAATATCGTAGATACTATTCCATTTGTTAATATAACAGCAATACTAAAAAACGTTATTACAACTGTCGCTTTGCTAACTGCCACATACCCTTTTGCTTTTTCTCCAATAATTCCATATATACTTAACATAACCCATTGTGCCGGAATATTCCACCACACAGAATACTCATTTATCCAGAAAAACTGCATAAATACCGTAATTCCTATCACAGCACCCCCCATTGCTATATATCTGTTTTCTCTGTCTTTTTGTGACGGAACTGCTAAAAGTGTATGCATCTGTTCTAACATTAACAAACTGATAAAAATACTTCCTAGTCCATTTACTAAAAATTTATCACTTCCATATCCCCATATCATACCTTCACCATCGTTCTTTTATATTCCTTATATTTTTTCAATACATTAGTCTTATTCCTTCTGCTAATTTCCAATTCTACTCCATTATCTAAAAGTATTTTTTCTTCCGCTATATGAATTCTTTTTATATACTTTAAGTTTACAATATATTTTTTATGTATTTTTACAAAATCATATGACAAAAGCTGTTTTTCCATTTGGGACAGCGTATTTCTGATTTCATAATCATATTTGTTTGTGTGGATTATAATATAGTGATTATCGCTTTGAATATATATGATACTGGAAACTGCTATACTTTCACTACTGCCATATATATCAAATTGTACGATTCCATTTTGTTTTAATTTTCCTTTTAATTTACTGATTACCTTCGGAAGTACCTGTTGATACTGTGCCTTCCTTAAAAAATAGAACGGCTGATATTCAAAGCTGTCATATACCATTAAATCATTTGAGGTAAGAAAAATAATATTCGTTTCCTTTCCACAATGAGCCAGCTTTTCTGCTGTTTCAAATCCCGTCATTCCACCCATATACAAATCCAGAAAAACGGCATCATAATTACATTTTTTACAGCCTGCAAGAAACATTTCCCCACTATAATAAATATCAATAATATCGTTATATTGAAGACAGTCTGTCAACTGTCGCTTTAATGTGGTGCAAAATTCTATATCATCATCACATATAGCTATATTCATAGACTTTCCCCCTCTTTAAAATCACATTCTATACGGATATCCCGCTGGGAAATTAGTAATTTCCCAGCAGCTTTATCTTTTTGGATTCTTCCTCAATGCCACGCAATGCGTTAATAACCCGCGGGTCATCAATATTGCCTTCAAAGTCTACGAAAAAGCGGAACTCCCACTCTCTGCCTTCAATCGGGCGTGATTCAATTTTGTTCATGTTAAGTCCGTTGTAAATGATGTGGCTTAACAGGTTGTAGAGTGTTCCGGCTTCGTTTGCCGTTTCAAATACAATGCTCATCTTCTTTGCATTTTTCACAAATTTTCTTGTATTCGTAACAATGACAAAACGAGTCGTATTGTTGTCCAAATCATTAATCTTATGCTTTAACACTTCCAGTCCGTATACCTGTGCTGCTTCTTCACTTGCAATGGCAACATGGGACGGATTCTTTTCCAAAAGCACCTTCTGGGCGCTCTGCGCTGTATTTGCCTGACTAATCTGATTCCAGTCCTTGTGCTGTTCCAAAAATCCCTCACACTGCATTAAGCCCTGCGGGTGGGAATAAACAGTTGTTACTTTGTCCAAATCCGTACCCGGAAGACCAAGCAGTGCATGTTCTACCTTGATATAAGTTTCTGCAATAATATAATTATTATATTCCTGCAATAAATCATAAACACCTGCTACGATACCGGCTGTTGAATTTTCAATCGGAAGCACCGCATAATCTGCCTTGCCCATTTTAACTGCTTCCATGGCATCGCGCCATGTCGGCACATGAAAATTTTCTACATTTTCACCAAAGTAACGCTTCATGGCAATATAGCTGTATGCCCCCGGAACACCCTGATAAACGACCTTGCAGTTGGTCTTGTCCACTTCGTCCACAGCTTCGTACGGCTCTCGTAATGTCTGACCGTTTTCTTCTAATAAACGGTACTGCATTTTTCTGGAATTTGCCATAATCTGTGAAAATAAATCATTGATTGCATGGACATTTTCCGGGTTCTGAACCATTTTTGTGATTGCCGCCAGTTTTGCATTTTCTCTTTCCGTATCCAGCACTTTCTTGCCGGTAGAAATTTTATATTCCGCTACTGAATGACAAAGTGCCATTCGTTCTTCAAATAATGATACAAGCTGTTTATCAATTCCGTCTATTTTTTCCCTGATTTCACCTAAATCTAACATTTTAATCCTCATTTCCGCTTCGCTCTGGCACTTTTCGCCGTGCATGTGAGTGAAAGCCGAAGGCTTTCACTCACTGTCGGGCATTCGCCCTATCGTCCGAAAGTCCAGAAAAGAACTCTGTGCAAGCACAGTTCTTTTCTATCCTTCCGTCCGGCACGGCTCATTGCTTACGCACATTATACCATAATTTTTTTTGTATCGCACTATGATTTGTGATATAATTCTTTATAATTATGATTTTAGGAAATGAGGCTTTTTATGAAACTGAAACGTAGTGTAAAATTTATCATTCCGGCTGTTGTCGTTATTTTGATTGTTGTGGCGGTGGTTGTTCATGCCCTGCCGAAGAAAAAGCAGACGAACAGCGCCGATGCCGCCGGAAATACTGCCGGAAATTTAATGAACGGCGGATTATTTTGCGAGTACAACAATAAAATTTATTTTGCCAATCCATACGACCACAATTATCTCTACGTCATGGATTCCGATTGCAGTAATGCCCGTATGCTCAACTCCGACAGCGTGGCATCGTTAAACATTTACAATGATAAAATTTATTATGTAAAGAACAATTTTTCCAAAGAAATGATTGGTACGATTCTGCGCGGTCAGTTATTCGGCATTTATCAGACGGATTTGGAAGGGCAGAATTCGACAATGCTTTACAATCATCTGACCGGCTCTGTCAGTCTGTGCGGCAATTATCTGTATTACCAGCACTATGAAAGCGATGTCGGCATTACTTTACACCGCATGGACATTGACGGCGAAAATGATAAGTTGGTTTCAAACACGCCTTACAATCCGTCCTGTGTCAGTGAGGGTAAAATTTATTTTTCCAATACGGATAAGAAAAATGTTATCAGCACACTCGACCCGAAGGACGATTCCATTTCCCTGTATTACGATGCGAATTCATATTTACCGGATTCCGAGGGGAATTATGTTTACTATATTGATATTTCCAAGGGATATTCGCTGGTGCGCGTCAATAAGAATACAAAGACGGTTGAACTGCTTTACGGAAAAGATAACTGCAAGGTGATTAATTATAACCTGTATGGCAGTAAAATTTTCTTCCAGCTGGAGGGCGATGATAATCCGGGTCTATACCGCATGAATGCCGACGGTACGCAGGTGGAATATATTGCGAACGGCGATTTGACCAATATCCACTGCACCTCACAGTATACGTTTTTCCAGTATTTTGACAATCAGGGAGTTTTATACCGCGTGCCGACCATGGGCGCGATTAGCTACCCGGAAGAAATCCGGATTCAGAAGGAAAGTTAATTTCAAAAAAGATTGACAAATATCTTTATTAATCGTATATGATTTGTAACAGAACCCGCCAAGCCTAGTCTTACTTTTGTAAGAATGCGCAACCCGGCGGGTCCTTTTGTCTTCTATCATTTTTATCTGCCGTATAATCAACCTTCTACAGTCTGTGCCAGTTCCGTAACCGTTTCTTCGGATAGTTCCGTTAGTTCTGCTACATCTGAAATACTTTTTCCCATTCGCAAAAGTTTCGCCGCACGCTGCATCCGGGCAATTCCTTCTGCTTCGCCCTCTGCACGTCCACGATTTAAAATATCTTTTGCTTCATAATTTAATACTTTTCCACCCATTTGTCTGCACACTTCCTTCGCAACATTTTCATATTTTACGGCAAGATTTTCTATGACTTTACGTGACATATCAAGAAATCCCGGCAGTCTGTTAAACTTTCCGGGATTTTTCTTTATGTTAAATTTTTACCAGCATAATTTTATTCATTTATATGCCGTGACATTTACATTAATACTATTTCTACAATTCATCACACACCTGGAAAATGAAAAACTTCAGATACAGCGACTCCTCATCTCTCGACCATAAAATCGGGTGGTCCGGGGACTGGGTTTTATATTCAATCTGGCGCAGGCGCTTATGCACATTGGCGGCAGCTTCGCCAATCGTCTTTGCAAACAGCTCCGGATTCATAAAATGCGAGCAGGAGCATGTTGCAAGATAGCCGCCGTTTTTAACAAGCTTCATTGCACGCAGATTAATTTCTCTATATCCTTTTACTGCATTTTTAATAGAATTACGCGACTTCGTGAATGCCGGCGGGTCTAAGATGACCACATCAAACAATTCGCCCTCTTTTTCCAATCTTGGAAGCAGTTCAAATACATCTTCACAGATAAAGGATACGCGGTCTGACAGTCCGTTTAATGCGGCATTTTCCGTTGCCTGTGCAACGCCGAGTTCCGATGCGTCCACACCCAGCACGCTCTTTGCGCCCGCCATGCCCGCATTTAATGCAAATGAACCGGTATGCGTAAAGCAGTCTAACACCTTTGCATCCTTACACATCGGACGGATTGCGGCACGGTTGTATTTCTGGTCTAAGAAAAATCCTGTCTTCTGACCGTCTTTTACATCGACCATATATTTCACGCCGTTTTCCACGATAGATACCTTGGTGTCAAATTCTTCTCCGATAAAGCCCTTGAAACGCTCCATGCCCTCCTGCAGACGCACCTTGGCATCGCTTCTTTCATAAACACCGCGGATTGGCATGCCTTCTTCTTTTAAAACCTGCTTTAACAGTTCTACAATCAGCGGCTTAAAGCGGTCAATTCCGAGTGCCAGCGATTCGACAACCAGCACATCAGAAAATTTATCAATCACAATGCCCGGCAGGAAATCCGCTTCACCGAATATCAGACGGCAGGAAGACATATCCACCGTATGTTTTCTATAATCCACACAGGCGCGCACGCGCTGTTCAATAAATGCCCTGTCAATCTCCCTCGTTCTACGGCTCATCATTCTGACCGTAATTTTAGAGCGGCGGTTGATATATCCGATACCCATAAAATAGCCGTCAAAATCATGTACTTCTACGAGTCCGCCGTCAACGATTTCTCCCATGGTGCTTGCGATTTCATTGTCGTAAACCCACATTCCTCCGGCTTTTAACGTTCTTCCCTCGCCTTTTTTCAAATTTACAATTCCGTGTATTTTAAATAAATCTTCCACAAAGTACCTCCGTGCTTTCTCTCCTAATTTCTAAAAACCTGCGCCTATTATACCATTCCCGCACACAGATTTCCACTTGTTATTTTTTACGGGGCTATTCCTGATTCCCACAGACATTAAACAGCACCACACCGCCGATTGCCAGTGCCAGCCCCAAAAGCTTTAACCACGAAAAATCTGCCCGCTTACTGCCAAACATGCCGAATAATTCAATGATATATGCCACGGCAATCTGCGAAATGACAATCGTAATCTCCGCCTTTGCCGTTCCGAGGCTTCCCATAGCCCGCACAACCGTATACGTAATAAATGCACCGATAACACCACCAAGCAGTGCGTATTTCGGCTGTACCTGAAACAGCCCGCTAACCGGCGGACGTCCGTCATAAAACCACATCAGCACGCACGTTGCAAATGCCGTAATCTGCACAAAAGATGCCGCCACCCAGATACTGCTGCTCTTTGTCGCCGTTGTATTAAATACCCCCTGGACACTCATAAGCGCCCCCGAAATAATTGCAATCAAAAAACCTGCCATTTCTTCCTCCATATTGATAAAATTTCTCTATCTAATATGAGTAAATGACAGGTTTTCTATTCATCTTTTTAACGGCTGACTGCCTTTATAAAAGCATCTACCGACTCATTTAAATCTTCGCCTTTCCAGATATTGTGCAGTAAAATGGAATATCTGACATAAAATTCATCTGCCCCGATATACTTTGCATAGCTGTCAGACTTCGCATATACTTCATACAACGGCTGGTACAGTACCTTTTTATTCTTGTCCGCCACATCGGTTCTCGCACTGATGTAGCCGGTATCCTTTTCAAGCAAATCCGCATAATCGTAACTGATTGCCTGCGCTACTGCCTTGGCAGTGTCCGTGTTTTCCGAATACGGATTGACCATGGCAAGTATCGTATCCGAAAGGCTCTGCGTACCAAATCCCGTCTTTGCCCCCGGCACGGCACAGATGCCGTAATCCACACCGGAAGCATTTAAGTCCGCTAACTGCGTTGAATCCAGTATTGTATAAATAAGCTGATTGTTTATAAACATCTGCTTGTATTCTTCCTGTGTTTTATCTACAATTCCAAAAGTATTCTGAAGCGCCGCATACTCTGTCATCGCCGCCTTTAACGCTTCTGTCTGGACATCGCTTTCAGCGTCCTCACCCTGCGCGCCGCCGTTATCCACATAGCTTCCGCCAAATGCGTAATTTGTCCACAAATCCTGTGTATCCCAGCCTACAATCATGTTGACATCTTTATTTTCATCTGTGACCTGATATGAATTTAAAAATGCTTCAATCTGCTCAAAATTTTCCGGCGCTGTGGCATATTTTTTATTATACACCATGACTGCCGTATGAAATGTGACCGGATAGCCGTAAAGTTTTCCTTCATAGCACGCCGCATTAACTGCCGTCACCGGAAAATGCTTCTGTGAATAGTACTGTGTATACGCATCATTTTCCGCCGTCAGCCCCATTAAATATGCGCGTTGCATATCCGATGCTTCCATAAGATATACATCTGCCACATTATTCTGCGCAATGCTGCCGTTATAAACGGCATCCAGCAGGTTATTTTCCTCTACTTTCACCGGATTGACCGTAATAAATTCATTTGCCTTATGAAACTGCTGTGCGATATAGTCCAGATACGATGTATATGCATCGTCCTGATACCAGATATTAATCGAAACGGCTGTATCTATATTCAGCTTTTTTGCATGTTCACTGCGTCCGCCGCATGCCGTAAACGAAACGGCAACAACTGCTGTGAGCAAAACTGCTGTTACTCTTTTTAAAATCTTCATACCAATTAATTTACCTTTCCATGATTTCACGGGGTTTATAAGCAAATATTAAGACCTGCACCGCGGGTACAAGTCTTAATATAACAATTAATTATAGCATGTATTTTCTCTTTTAAAAAGTCTTATCTGCAAGAATCCAAAGATTTTTTCAGTCTGACAATCATCTCGTCCACATCTGCCTTTGTAATAACAAGCGGTGGTACAAAACGAATGACATTTGTTCCGGCTGAGAATAAAATCAGTCCGTTATCGAGTGCATTTGCAATCACGTCTTTTGGATTGACACTAAGCTGTAAGCCCTGAATCAGACCCATTCCCCTGCGCTCTGTCGCAATATCGTATTCAGCCACAATTTTATCCAGCTCGGAAGCTAAATATGCGCCAACTTCTTTTACATTGTCTAACACCTTTAAGCTGTCAAACAGTTCAAATACCTTGACTGCCGCCGCACAAGCCAGCGGATTTCCGCCGTAAGTTGTGCCGTGATCGCCGGGAACCAGGGCTTTTGCTACTTCATCCTTTGCCGCAAATGCTCCGACCGGCACACCACAGCCTAAAGCCTTGGCAACCGTTACAATATCCGGCTTCACACCGTACTGCTGATAAGCAAACATCGAACCGGTTCTGCCCATGCCACACTGAATTTCATCTAAAATTAAAAGGATACCCTTTTCGTCACAAAGCTTTCTGACACCTTCGATAAATTCCTTCTTTGCCGGATAAACGCCGCCCTCTCCCTGAACGGTTTCAAAAATAATCGCGCAGGTCTTTTCATTTACAAGTTCCTTTACGCTTTCCAGATTGTTGTATTGTGCAAAACGGATTCCCGGAATCATCGGTCCAAAGGCTTCCTGATAGTGCTTGTTGCCTGTTACGGCAAGCGCACCCATGCTTCTGCCGTGGAAAGAATGTTCCATTGCAATAATTTCATGGTCGGTTGAGCCATCCTTTAAATACGCATATTTCTTTGCAAGCTTAATCGCACCTTCAACAGCTTCCGTACCGCTGTTGGTAAAAAATACTCTGTCCATTCCGGTCGCTTTGGTCAGCATTTTTGCCGCCTTTGCCGCCGGTTCGTTGTAAAAGTAGTTCGATGTATGTACCAGCTTGTCAATCTGTGCCTTTAAGGCATCATTATATTCTTTATTGTTATATCCTAATGCAAATACGGCAATACCGGCACCGAAATCCAGATATTCCTTGCCGTCTGTGTCGTATAAATGCACACCGTCCCCTTTATCCAGTACAATCTGGTAACGGTTGTAGGTATGAATCAAATGCTCCTCGGCTGTTTCAATAATTGTCTTTGTATCCATTTTTTCCTCCGAAATTTTCGTTAAATGTTTGTATCATAAAAACGTTCTGCTTCGTTGCTTAAAATCGCTGTACCGATACCTTTGTTTGTAAAGATTTCAAGTAACAGACAGTGCGGAATTCTGCCGTCTAAGATATGGACACGGGATACGCCGTGTTCAATCGCATCAATGCAGTTGTTCAGCTTCGGAAGCATTCCGCCGCCGATTGTACCGCCCGCAAGCAGTTCTCTGGCTTCATCTGTTGAAAGCTCTGAAATCAGGGAAGACTTGTCGTTGTAATCTCTGTAAACGCCCTCAATATCCGTAAGGAATGCCAGCTTTTCTGCGTTAACTGCTCTTGCAATGGCACATGCCGCATCATCGGCATTAATATTGTAAGCATGGAAATTATCATCATATCCAATCGGGCAGATAACCGGAAGGAAATCGTCCTTTAACAGTGTATGAAGCAGTGTTGTATCCACTTCCTTGACTTCACCTACATAGCCGATGTCTTCGCCGCCGGAAAGCTTTTTATCCACCTTTAACATGCCACCGTCTTTACCACTGATACCGCATGCCTTGACGCCGAGTTCTTCAATCATGGATACAAGGCTTTTATTGACCTTATTTAAAACCATTTCGGCGATTTCCATTGTCGGCTCATCGGTTACGCGCAGTCCGTTTAAGAAATGTGGTTCCATGCCGGATTTTTCAACCCATTTGCTGATTTCCTTGCCACCGCCGTGTACGATAATCGGCTTAAAGCCTACCAGCTTTAACAGTACAACGTCCTGAATGACTTTTCTTTTTAATTCTTCGTCAACCATTGCACTGCCGCCGTATTTGACAACGATAATCTTTCTGTTAAATTTCTGGATATATGGAAGCGCTTCCACCAGAACCTGCGCTTTTTTCAATTCTTCATTCATTTCCATGTCTGTTCTCTCCATTTTTAATATACACTTTTAACAGTATTTTTACCTGCCGCCGCAAAATATTTCCGTTGCCGTATCTTTAATACGAAACTTCATTATGAGCGGTAATCCGCGTTAATTTTTACATAGTCAAATGTCAAATCACAGCCCCATGCGGTTGCTTCTTCATTTCCCATTTTTACATCTGCAATAGCAATAACCGGATTCTTTGATAAGATTTCTGTTGCTTTTTCTTCACTGTAATCGGTTGCTTTTCCGTTTTCTACAATTTTTAACTTTCCGGCTTCACTTTCAAAGTAAATATCTACTTTTTCCGGTTCTAAGTCCGCACCGGAATAGCCCATTGCACAGAGGATTCTGCCCCAGTTCGCATCGTGACCGAAAATTGCCGCTTTTGTAAGACTTGAAGTAACAATCGACTTTGCAAGCACCCTTGCCTGTTCTTTTGTTGACGCATTTTTTACCTGCACTTCAAACAGACAGGTACAGCCCTCACCGTCACCTGCAATCTTTTTAGAAAGCTCACGCAGTACATAAAACAGTGCATCATAAAATGTCTGATAATCCTTGCTGTCTTCGGTAATAATATCATTTTCCGCCATGCCGTTTGCAAGCACCAAAACGGTATCATTTGTTGAAGTATCGCCGTCCACGGAAATCATATTAAAAGTATCGCTGACAATCGCTTTTGTCATTTTCTGCAAAGCATCTTTTTTAATGCACGCATCGGTTGTCACAAAACACAGCATGGTTGCCATGTTCGGATGAATCATGCCGGCTCCCTTACACATACCGCCGACTGTAACCGTCTTTCCGCCGACCTCAATCTGTACGGCAACCTGCTTGTCCACGGTATCTGTCGTCATAATGGCTTCTGCCGCTAATGTGCCGTGGTCTAATGAACTGCCAAGCTTCTTTGGAAGTTCTTTAATTCCTGCACAGATTTTATCCATTGGAAGCTGTGCGCCGATAACACCGGTAGAGGCAACCAATACCGCACTTTCCGGAACCTGTAATGCTTCGGATACAGCCTTTGCTTCTGCCGCACACGCGTCATCGCCCTCTTTTCCGGTACAGGCATTAGCAACACCGCTGTTGACAACAACTGCCTGTGCAAATGGTGAATTTGCCACAATGTCCTTATCCCACTTTACCGGCGCTGCAAAAACCTTATTTGTTGTAAATGTTCCTGCTGTTACACATGGCTTTTCACTGTAAACCATCGCCATATCTTTTTTTTCGTTATTTTTTATTCCTGCGTTTAAACCTGCCGCACAAAATCCCTTTGCCGCAGTCACGCCGCCTTTAATGATTTCCATATTGCACTCCATTCCGCAGGCATTCTAATGCCGGAGGAATCGCGAACTGAATTAATTCAGTTCTGCGATAAGAGCAGCTTTGTGACGCCTGCGGCACAAAGTGCTATGCGAAAATCTTCAATTTAAGGATTTTCGCATTTCTCCTCATTCTGCAAATATTGTAACCTGATTCCGTTACAGGGAAATAAGCCGAAGTTAAGTAACACGTTGAGGTGTTTTCCCTGTAATGGAATCTTGTTCACACTTCTACGGGAACATCGGTGCTGCCATAAGCCCTTCTGTTTCCGGTAATCCAAATAATAAGTTCATATTCTGTACAGCCTGACCTGCCGCACCCTTTACAAGGTTATCAAGTGCACCCATCATAATCAGACGGTGGGTTCTCGGCTCAATCTTAAATCCGATGTCCACAAAGTTACTGCCTTCTACCCAGCGTGTTTCCGGGCAGACGTCCCTTTCCAGCACTCTGACAAATGTTTCTTCCTTATAATATTTATCATAAACTGCTTTTACTTCTTCGTATGTAACGTCCTTTGCCAGATTTGCATATGCCGTTACTAAAATACCGCGGTTCATCGGAACAAGGTGTGGTGTGAAAATGAGTTTCAAATCATTTCTACCGCAGGCATAACCTAACTGTTCTTCAATCTCCGGTGTATGTCTGTGTGTGCCGACACCGTATGCTTTCATGCTTTCATTGACTTCGCAGAAAAGATTGGCAACCTTTGCGCCGCGTCCTGCGCCTGAAGTACCGCTCTTTGCATCAATAATAATGGTATCCGGGTCAATCAGCCCTTCTTTTACCATTGGATATAAGGTAAGAATCGAGGTTGTTGTATAGCAGCCGGGATTTGCTACAATTCTTGTTTTTTCGGTAATCTGGTTTCTATTGATTTCGCATAAGCCGTAAACCGCTTCATCAATGTACTGCGGTGCTTTATGCTCCAGCTTATACCACTGTTCATAAATACTCACATCTTTTAAACGGAAATCCGCACTCAGATCAACAATCTTTGTATTGGATAAAATTTCTTCATTTACTAAAGAAGCACATAAGCCCTGCGGTGTCGCTGTGAAAATGACATCAACCTGCTTTGCAAGTTCGTCCATGTTATCATCCATGCAGACCGCATCAACAAGCTGAAACATATTTCTGTATACATCTGCATATTTCTGGTCAATATAGCTTCTTGAACCATACCACACAATTTCTGCATCCTTATGTCCCAGTAACAGTCTTACCAGCTCATTTCCGGCATATCCTGTTGCACCAATAATTCCTACCTTAATCATATCTTTTACCTCGCTGTAAAATATTCGTTATGTTTCATTATAGCAATTTTTTTTGTCCTGTAAAGTGTTAATTTGAATTTTTTTATAAATATACATGATTTTTGTATATTTTTGCATATTATTCATTTTTACCTATTGCATTTTTACCTTATGTGGTTTATCATAAGACACAAGTTCGTTGCCAATTGCAACCATACAAATTCAATCAATTCGGAGGATATCAATTATGAAAGAAAAAGTAATTCTTGCCTACTCAGGCGGACTTGATACCACAGCTATTATCCCGTGGTTAAAGGAGAATTTTGACTATGAGGTAATCTGTGTATGCGCAGACTGCGGACAGGGCGAGGAGTTAGACGGTTTACAGGAAAGAGCGCTCTCATGCGGTGCTTCTAAATTATATATTGAAGATTTAACAGATGAATTCTGTGACGATTACATCGTACCTTGTGTACAGGCTCATGCCGTATATGAAAATAAATATCTTTTAGGTACTTCCATGGCAAGACCTGTTATCGCAAAAAGACTGGTTGAAATTGCAAGAAAAGAAGGCGCTACAGCAATCTGCCACGGTGCTACCGGTAAGGGCAACGACCAGATTCGTTTTGAACTGGCAATCAAGGCTTTAGCTCCTGATATCAACATCATCGCTCCTTGGAGAAATGAAAAATGGACACTGGATTCAAGAGAAGCAGAAATCGAATACTGCAAACAGCACGGTATCCATCTTCCATTCTCTGCAGATACCAGCTACAGCCGTGACCGTAACTTATGGCACATCAGCCATGAAGGTCTTGAACTGGAAGACCCTGCAAATGAACCGAACTACAAGCATCTGCTTGTTTTAGGAAACTCTCCGGAAGAGGCTCCTGAAGAAGGTGAATATGTAACTATGACATTTGAACATGGTGTACCAAAGTCTGTAAACGGTAAGGAAATGAAGGTTTCTGATATCATCCGCGAATTAAACAGATTAGGTGGCAAGCATGGTATCGGTATCGTTGATATCGTTGAAAACCGCGTTGTCGGCATGAAGTCCCGTGGTGTTTATGAAACTCCTGGCGGAACCATTCTTTACGAAGCACATCAGCAGTTAGAGGAACTGATTCTTGACCGTGATACAACAACAGTTAAAATGAATATGGCAAATAAGTTTGCCCAGATTATTTACGAAGGAAAGTGGTTCACACCGCTTCGTGAAGCTGTTCAGGCATTTATTGAAAAGACACAGGAAAATGTAACAGGTGAAGTTAAGTTTAAGCTGTACAAAGGCAACATCATCAAAGCCGGTACAACTTCTCCATATTCACTCTACAACGAATCTATCGCTTCCTTTAAGACCGGTGACCTTTATGACCACCATGATGCAGACGGTTTCATTAATCTGTTTGGTCTTTCATTAAAGGTTCGTGCAATGAAGGAACAGGAATTAAGCAAGAAGAATAATAAGTAATTTATATAACATTAAAAAAGGGACAGCCGGTAAATCATTTAAACCGGACTGTCCCTTTTTTATGCCATCAGTTAATTTCCTTTTTATTTAAAATCCGTACACTGGCAAAGTAAGATACCAGCATAACTGCCAGCGCTGCGACGACTGCCACTATCGTCCATGTACCCTGCGAATACCGCTCTATTTTCTGTCCAATCCACGACAAATCCACATTCCACTTTTCTGTGAAATTTTTAAGAATATACAATCCGCCAAATACTGCGCCATAAGCTCCCAGCAGCATCATTCTGCCCTTTTCTGCGCCAAACCGTAACTGAAACGGCACCATCAAAGAAAATAAAATAAGTGCCAGCGGCATCATAATGAGAATGATAAAAAGCTGCTCTGCCATAAGCTGACTGCCTCTTACAACACTTACAAGATAGACAAGTACCGTTACAATACATACTGCTGCCGCACTTCCTGCCACCGCCAGACCATATTTTTCTAAAACATATTCCTTTCTGCTGACCGGCAGTGTAAATAAGAATACCGTTCCATGGTCTGCTTCATCACAACCGATAGTGCTTGTTGCCGCCATTGTTACAACAAATACCATATATCCTGCCATAAATCCAATCATTTCTGTACCGTCCTGTATATTAAACAGTACAACTGCTGTCACTATACCAACAAGCATAAACAGCTTCTTCTGTGCTTTTAACAGCTTTAAATCTTTAATAAAAAGTCCTAACATTGTTCATCACCTCCGCTAAGCATTGTCACAATCTCATCAATCGCAGCTTTTTCTATGATTATCTGCGGATAGTTTTCTATATAAAACGCATTTTCATTTGTAAGACAGGCATATCCGTAATTTTCTTTCTGCACTTTTAAAATAAAACTTTTATCCAGCTTCTCATACTGTGCTTCATCTACTTTTAAAACAACATATTGGTCAAGCAGGACATCTGTTTCTTCATGAAAAATGATTTTTCCGTCCTTTAACATATAAAAATCATCACACAATGATTCTAAATCACTTGAAATATGAGAACTGATAAGAACAGCACGTTCTTCATCTTCTGCCATATAATCCCGTATTAAATCCAGTACCTCATTTCTTGCAACCACGTCCAGCCCGGCTGTCGGTTCGTCAAGCAGCAACAGTTTTGCCTGATGTGAAATTGCAATCAAAACCTTTAATTTCGCTTTCATGCCTGTTGAAAAATCCTTCAATTTCTTTTTATAAGGCAGACCGAAAATTTCCACCTGTTTCATAAAAAAATTCTTATTAAAATCATCATACAGTTTTTCCAGTACAGAAATAATATCCTGAATCGTCAGATTTCCACTAAACCCGGAATCGGATAATGCAGCCCCCAGTTTTTGTTTATCCTTCGCTGTTATTTCCTGACTGTCTTTTCCTAATACAGTAATTTTCCCGCTATCCGGTCTAATCAGTCCCAGTACTGCATGGAAAATTGTACTTTTGCCTGCTCCGTTTCTCCCTAGATACATACTGAGTTTTCTCTACTACTATCCCCTCGCTCAATATCGGTACTATAACTATAACCTTATCTGGGAATATCTGTACTTGCTCTAAGTGCTCTAAGAGGTATTCTACTTTTAATTTCTCATTACCATCTACATATCTGGCTACCTCCTCATCTATGTTAGCCAGCACCTTATCTATCTCTGCAATATCTCCAGAGTTAGCCTTATTCTTTTCTGTTTCTGTCTTAAGCTGGATGATCCTCTCATCTAACTCCTCTGCTTTTTTCTGGTATTCCTGTTTATTTAGGATCCCATCTAAGTAGGCATCCAGTAGCTTACTTTTTCTGGAGAGCTCACGCTGTAGATCTGCCTCTGTATGCCCTCCATTTGCCTCTAGGAGCTGTTTTCTGAGTTTAGTAAGCCAATTTATCATATCCTGCTTTATTGTGTCTGTATTTGCCTGTAATCGTTCTGATACTACCCCCATTATCTCCATGAGGGAATTATAAGAGATATTTTCATTATCACAGCCTAAAGGATTTATCTCTCCAGCTTTCCCCATCGTGCTATCTCTTTTTCTGGTTCTCCTGCCTTTAGTCTGCTTTGTACTGCATACCCAGTACTCATCCTTAGATACTCTCTGTTTCCTCCAATAAGGAGCCCCACAGATACCACATACCAACTTACCACTAAAAGAGTATCCGCTGGTTTTCTTGCCTCTCCTGTCGGATCCTGTAGCTATTACTCTCTCCTCATGGATCTTACAAATTAGATCCCACTCCTCCTGTGTGACTATCGGAGGGAGAGCGTTTTCTACATATACCCACTCCTCTTTAGGGAGTTTTATAGTTTGCTTACTCTCAAAATCGTGTCTTTCTTTGTTTATAATCATGGTACCTACATTTTTACAATCATATACAAATTTAGGTATATCCATAGGTTTCCACGGTTTTCCTACCGTGTTACGGTATCCAGCATCATTAAGCTCCTTAGCTATGAGGGTAGATCCTTTTCTTGCCATAATGCCCTCACACATGAGCCTCCTTACCCTAGCCTGTTCTGGATTTATATAATACTTACCATCTTTTTTATCCCATCCATATACATTACCACTACCTTGTAAGGCTATCTCCTGCCCTTGTCTGGCTTTTTCTATTCTGTGATCGTGGTAGTTATGGAGTTTCTTACTAAGGTTTCTACTAAACTCCTCCGCTATGATCGCTCGTACACCAGTGATAAGAGCATCATCTGGGGAGTAAAATTTCCCATCCATGTACATAAACAGGAGTTTTCCTGTCTGTACTACTCTGTTAATAAAGAGGTACCAATCCAGAGTATTTCTCTGGAGTCTCTCTTGATCCTTGATTACTACAATATCAAATAGATCCTCATACAGATCCTCATAGAGCCTCTGGTAATCATCTCTGCCCTTTACCATCGTACCGCTCTTACTGCGATCAATATACTCTCCTACCAGTTTCCAGCCATGATCCTTAATACATCCTCTATTCTCCTCAATCTGGAGTTCTATAGCGTTTAGCTGTTCCTCCTCCGCTGTAGATACTCTGGCATAAAATACCGCTCTCATACCAATAGTATCTCTTATATCCGTTATTTTCCTATATGCCATCCTGTTTACCCTCCTGTAATAGTCCTGTGAGCTCCTGTGTGCCTCATACAACCACTTTTATATATTAGGTGTAGACTTCTTTACCCTCGATAAAATATAGGGCTTTATGAGGCTGTTTTCAGTTCCTATCTATTATACACCCCTTATATACTAGATACAACTAAAAAATGAGGGCTACCAGCATTTTACAGCCAGTAGCCCTCTATATGAAAAAATATTAAGGAGTGCCTAAAGGATTAAGGTAACTTGATTACCTGTCCGATGTTAATAAGGTTTTTATTTTTGATACCATTGAGATTAACCAGAGTATCTACAGTAGTTCCGTACTTTTTAGCGATCTTGATAAGAGTATCTCCCTTAACTACTGTGTAGGTCTTAGCGGATCCTCCGCCTGTCTTACCAGAAATATCTCCAGCATTTACCCAGCCATATACAGTAGAGCCCTTACCAGAGATAGCCTGTAAGTGATACGGATGTACCGCACCCTCAGCCTTGTTAGTTACTTTAGCCTGTCCTGCCTTACAACCGTATGCAACGCCACTAGCTGTAGAGCTGGTATAGTGGAGGCATCCTGTAAAGTTTACAATATCTCCAATATTGTAAGAGCCTCCTCCGTTACCAGATGGCTTAGGATCCTCCTCTTTAGTAGCCTTAGAACTGTACTTAGGAGTAACAAAGCCTCTGATATACTTACCGTTTACAGCAAGCTCTCTATAGCCTACAGCGTTACTCTTGTTACCCTCGATAACCTTAATAACGCCTCCAGATACAGATACTACAATACCGATATGATCCGCACTACCTGTATTATCTCCTACTCCGTTATCATCCCAATCATAGAGGATCATATCTCCAGCGGATGGAGTATAAGCATCATTCTCTACCCAGATACCCATATTCTTAGCAAGCTGGATAAACTGATTACAGCTACACTCTCTAGGGATAATATCTGTAAGTCCTGCCTTAATACCTACAGCGGATGCAAAAGTAGCACACCACGCATCTGTATATTTTACAGCATAACTTCTAGGGAGTGGCTTACAAGCGTTATAAGTATCAATAATCTTTTTATGGGATCCGTCACTCTCTTTACAGCCTAACCAACCCTTAGCGATCTCAACAACCTTTGATCTGATTTCTTTCTCTGTCATAATAATACCTCCGATCTAAACACTTAAAAAGGAGAGCCCTGTAAAGGCTCTCCCTGTCTGTCTGATAAATATATTTACTGTGGAGCTGTATAGCTCTTTGCTCTGGCACTATCGCCTAATCCCTTTGTAGTCGGATCGTTTAGAGTGTTCCAAACTGATACAACCACTAAAGAGAGTACATAAGGATTAGAAATAGCTCCTACAATAAGCTCTCCTACCTTACTCCATGTGGTAAGATCCTGTGCTGTAAGTCCTGCATACGCAAGCACAGGAGTTAAAATACTAAGTACAATCTGTACCCAGAATACAGGATTTTTTACTCTAACTTTTAAATTCATATTGTACCTCCTTGTGAGTTTGTTAATAGTTGCTACGATACCTCGTTTTGAGGTAAAGAGATAAATTGGATCCCCTCCTTACTTTAACCCTACAGAAACCGCTAAGTATCCTAAGATAAGCGTTACAAGCCCTGCCACAATGAGCCACTTGAATTTCTCCCACTTATCCCCATCCTTACTCTCCAGCTTGTTAAGCCTCTCAATGGTTTCATTCAGATCCCCACGCATATACTTAACCTCAGTAGCCAGCTCTTTTATAGCTCCGATCATCTCACTATTACTCTTGAGTATCTCATCATGCTCATTAAGTCTATTAGTGTTACTCTTTGCTCTCTGCTCTACCTCTGTAAGTCTGTGCTCGATGTTAATATCTGCATCTGTAGCCATAACCATAAGATCCTCCTTTCCGCCATAATAAAAGGGAGAGCATTTAGCTCTCCCTGTGGCTTATTCTGCCAGCTCTGGTAAATCAAGATCAATGAGGATCTGCTTAACCTGCTCTCTGATTACCATAGGTACATCATTGATCGTCTTTTTACCCTTTACAATAAGGGTAGCATAAATTACAGCCATAGCTCCTACCTCCTTTCTGAGTATTGTTTTTAAGATAATATTGAGTAACATAGGCTACTCCTTATCTTCATCTAAGATTTTCTGTACCGCCTTTTTAAGGTTTTTTGGTACATCGTCAATAGTCTTTAATCCTTTACGGATCAATGTAGCGTAAATCTGAGCCATAGTTTTTATCCTCCTCTTAGTTAGTTGTTAAGCCTAACACCTGCTCATACACATCTGCTAAGGCTAACTGCATATCTGTAGTCTGCTCCTCTAAGGAGCTGTTTTTCTCCGCCATGAGCTGGATGTACTCATCTTTCTCATAGATCTCCTGTGTTTCGATCTCAAACCCATCAAAACCAGAGCTAAGATCTCCATCCTTAGCCTCCTCATGGATCTCTTTGATACCAGCATTTACATATACATGGTAATCATCAATTTCAAGAGGCTTTACGCTCTCCGCTGTAGTTCTTACGTTTACATATTTCTGCATTACCTTTTACCTCCTTAATGTAATAATTGTGCATATATTCTACATTAGGCTCTACATATTTCTGGTATAGCCTAAAGCTATCACAATGCTGTAGCCAGCCCACATAGCTATTAAATGAGCACCACTCACTATAAGTAGGGCTCACATTGTTTTCTCTTTTACTGGAGATGCTAAGCATCCTACGCTTAAATGTTTTGCAAGTCGATTTTCTGAGTAAGGTATACTCTCCGAAAAATCTATAGCCTACAAAATCTACACCTCTTACCTTAGTAGGAAATACCTGCCAGTTATGCTTAATTACTTGCTTAAGATTAACCGCCATAAACTCATCTAACTCTCTTTTGAGTTTGTGTAATTCCTCTTTACTGCTACCGAAAATAACCATATCATCCATGTACCTAAAGTAGTACTTAACTCCCTTTACTTCTTTGAGCCAGTGATCTACTACAGATAAATTAAAATTACCGTCATACTGGCTAACATAGTTTCCAATAGGAATACCTACGCCATCCACAAACTCTCTACCGTTATCATCTACGATAATATTTACCGCCACACCTAGCCTCTGGAGGATTTCTATATTTTCCTCTGTGGCTGGGCAAGTACTAATACTATCTATGATCTCATCCATTAGCCAGATAAGCTCCTCATCCTTAAAGAGCTCTCTATACTTTGCTTTTAGTACATCGTGTACAATACTGGGATAATACTTTCTCACATCCAGCTTTAAGCAATACTTTGTAGCCTCTGGATCCGATACTAAAATACTGGGTATCCACTTCTTAGCCACCACTTTTCCATCTTTCTTAATTACTTTCTCATACCCTCTAAGCTGATTTATAATAGGCTGGATCCCTCTGTTAGGGATTGCACTATAGGTATCCTTTGTCATGGAGTTAAGTAAGTAGGGCTCTATAACCTGTAAGATAGCCCATTGACATATACGGTCTGGATAGTACGGTAATTTATAAATCTCCCTCTCCTTATTTCCCTCTTTTCTTACAAAAGTTTCATAGTCGGAGGTATGATACCTGTGTTCTATTAAATTTTCCTGTAGTCTCTTTAGGTAATGATCCAGATCTTTCTCTATAAACTTTACCTCTGCATACCACCCTTTACCTCTCCTTGCGTTCTTGTGGGCTTTTCTAAGATTATCCATATCACATATCTTAGAAAATAAATCTCCAGTATCTTTCATAGTGTTTTGGCACCCACCTTATCATAAATTTTTGTATGTGCATAAGAGGGAGCTAACTACCTGTTGTAGTACCCCTGTGCTATCGTTCACATAACAATCAGTTCTTAGCTTGCTAGGCTAACATGGTTTACGGATCTCTCCGCACATAAGCACCCTCTTAGCTATTTTTTACCGCTCCTCATAGAGGAGTTTTATGTTTTGGCAAGAGCCACGGTAGCTGTTACTCACTTAATGTAAAATAAGTGTCACAGTGAACACGTATTTCTCTGATTTTCTTTTATTTTTATATGCACATATAGTAAGTGACTGCTGATATTACGATTGCGATTACCAGAGGTATTATTACCATTCAGATTGAAACTGCAATTAGAGCCATTATTCCATTTACTGCCTAATTTAGTAATTAAGAAACCTTATCAGCTACCGACAAAATGGGTAATAAAAAAGAGCTTTCCAGCTCCTCCTATTACCCATTTTGATTTAATTTATTTTCCTCAAAGATTTATGCAACCTTTGTTTGAGGCACATACAGCAAGCGACCGCCGATACTACGATAGCGATTACCAGAGGTACCATCACCACTCAGATAGAAACCGCAATTAGAGCCATGATTCCATGCACCGCCCAATCTAGCAATGAAGAAACCGTTGTAGGTGTAGTTCTGCCATACATAGTTACCTGTAAATACATCCGATCCACTAGCCTCTGTAGGGATAAGTAACTCTGGATGATCTGGATCAATACCAAAGGCACTTTGATAACCGTTACTATGGCTCCAGTGATAGCCTAAGCTCTTGTATCCTGTGGTAGTATCATCTGCTACTGTAGCTCCGATCTCATGCACAAATACCTCATTCTGTCCTTTAGCTAAGATATTTACCTTATCCAACCAAGTCCAGATATTTCCCCAGAGGTTTTCCTCGCCTCTGTAAGATACTGAACACTTACCATCTACGCCACCGTTAGGATCAATACCAGATCCATTACCTAATCCAGAGGTAGCTCCAGTATTTATCGCCATGTTAGTTTTACCATCATCGGTAAAATCACAAACGCCTCTACCTACTTTACGCTGAGCATCTAAACTAGCATACTCAATCATAAGGAGCCACTCTGTAACCGCCATAGCAAAAATACTATGACTTTCCCAGCCTGCACCTCTGTTAGCACAGAGCTTTCTCACATTCGCTCTTGTGAGGTTCTGTGTAAGTCCACTGGCTGGCTTAACTCCTGCAATAGATGAGAGCATATCTGTAGCAAAATCCGCTACCTGTTCATCCGCTGTAAGATACTTTTTAGCATCTGTATCATAAATACAGCCCTCAAACGCTGAGAGATAGATCTTATCCTGTACGATACCGTGATTATCGTAAAAGGCTCTAGGAGCTGTAAATCCTGCCTTAGGTGTAGGGCTGATATAAAATCTACCCTTAGTGTACTGCTTACCCTTACCGCTGGTGGCGTTCTTAGAGCTTACAGGTACAGCCTTAACATAAAATACAGGCTGTTCTACCATTACCTGTACCTTAGTACCACTAGCATAGGTTTTTTCTGCTCCGTCTACTGTCTTTTTAAGCTCTACAGTAGTAGCTCCTGCCTCTGTGTATCCTGTTTCTCCTCTGTATGCAAGTACTGTACCATCATCAGCTAAGATACATCTCTTTCTACCGCCCCACGGATTGAGCTTATCAAAATCAGCTCCAGCGGTAAGATTTTCTGCTCCTGCAATTCTGGTAAACCGCCTATTAGGAAAATCAATCTCCACACCGTATACATCGGAGCTCTCATAGCCTACAAAGCTCTTAACATCGTCAATCTGCTCCTGTAAATTAACGATCTGGGCTACTGTGGCTCCAGCGGTAGGATCTACATTTACCTTTACGCTAGAGGCATTAGATACCGCTGTTACAAGATCCACCATAAGGGAGCTTACACCGATACCATTAAATGGAGGCATATAATCCGCTGTAGCGGTACTCTCATCTGCTACTGAGATACTGTAGAGGATCTCTCCAGCCTGTGGATCATTTGCATAAAGTCCTAAGTTTCTTACATAATAACCCTGCCCTAAGGTCTGATTAGAGAAACTAGCGGACACTGTAACATTAGATCCATTCTTTCTCACTACAGAGGCTACCTTTTCCTCCTGTTTGATAGTACCGATACCTGTCATACTTGCCAGATCCCCAGATAACTTAGTATCGGATACCTTGATCTTAGTAAACTCCAGCTTAGTAGTACCTGCTACCACTTTTGCTAAGAGTTCCTGTCCTTTTTTTGTGATTACTGCACTCTTAAAAGCACCCATTTTATCACACTCCTTTTCTTTAATTTATTGTAATAACTGTAGCTGTGTTTACAGGGCTTGCTACAGTAGTATTACCGCTGTTAGTTGCTTTGCTGTTAATCTCGTGGGTAATGATCTTTGTAAACGCCATTCCAACGCCTACTCCCTCATAATGAGGGCTTTCTACCTCATCATTTACAGCTATATCCATTGTGATAGCTCCAGAGGAGCCTCCTGTAGATAATGCCTGTGCTACACTGAGATCTGAGCTCTGATTTACAGTACTCTTTATATCGTGAGTGATAATGTGAGTACCGGCTCTGCCTAAACCTACACCGTAGTACATAGGGCTCTCTGTAGCTACCTTAGGGTTAATATCGTTTGTGATCTGATACCTCATAGCCACACAGGATACTACCGCCACACTAAAAGGAGTTGTATTTCCCTCCTCCAGAGTGTTTTTAAGATCCAGCACCAGATTACAGGGGATCATATCTTGCAAAATAGAGGAGATCGTATCAAACGCCCCCTCTATTCCTAAATGAGTTATAACCTCTACAAAATAATTTTTATAATCTGGATTAACGCTAAAGTTATCATCCCCACAGATACTAATAAGCCTGTTATAAAGCTCTTTCTCCGTATAAGGTACTTTATCATTCCACTTAACCAGCACATTAAAACGCCTTGTTTCTAGGCTGGCTCCTGCCTCTGGGTAAATACCCATCATATCCTCAAAACGCTTAATACCGTACTCATCCGCTGTTTCAATAAACATATTGTTAAGAGTACGCTCAATCTGTTCTAGGATGTACTTAAGCTCTGGCGTTTCCGCCTTTGCTATCTCCTTAAACTCTTTAAGCTGTCGGAGTACAGGCATCCAATATCCTAATAGATCAATCTCTCTAGCCAATATAAACACCTCCTAACAGAGGTATCTCCTCCTGTGCTAAGGCTAAGTTACTGGCTACATCGTTTAGCTGTGTATCCGCCACATCTAAGATCCCATCCAGATTAAGGAGCCTGTTTTCTATCTGAGAGATACGCACTACTAAGTTACCTTTCTCCCAGTTCTTACGCATTTCTAAGAAATACGCCTCCAGAGTTTCCTCCGCCTTAGGTTTTACCTGTGACCACTGGTAGCCATCATTTAGAGTTATTCTGGATTTTATGTTTACTGTCTTACCCACAGCGGATACTACTGTTACGGTATGACCTATAGGAGCTATGCCACTACCTGTACCCTGTGGATCTGGATCTATAGCCTCCTGCACCGCTTTTACCAGTGTGCTAGATGCTACTCCAAAATCACTATTGATAATGATTAACTTAACAGTGCCTCCTCCATTCCACACAGGGATAACCACTGTACCGCCTACACCATCCAGAGCATCGGTTTTCTCTACATAATCCTGCTTATTACCGCCAAAAGGGTTACTATCAAAGGAGTTAAGGTATCGTGTCCTTAGAGCCTCTGTATCCTCCTCATCCTCCGCTGGGATAAGGAGCTCTGTAAGCTCTCCAGTAAGATCCTTATCAATGTACTCAATGGAGCTAAGCTCTCCAAAAAACTTATTACCATTAGTACCCTCTGTTTCACACTCCATCTGGTAATAAAAATAGCCATCGGCACTCTCTATAAATGCTGTGGCTACATAGTTAAGCTCATTCAGATTAAATCTGGATCCTATAGGGATCTCCATATTAAATTTACCCTTTAGAGTAGCCTTAGTAGCCTCATAAGGGATAATACCTCTTTCCTTACATCGGAGGATTAGAAACTCTCTTACTGCGGTATCTGCATACCCATTATTTACGATATTACCTAGCTGGATATATACATCTGCGTGCTCTGCTGATACAGGGGCTATAGCGTTCATAATAACGGAGCCCTCACGCTTATCTACATCACTTGCCACCCTTGCTAGGGATCTATCTAATATATTTTCGTATGTCTGATCCTCATACATCCATTTCCACCTCCTTACTACCTACATCTGTTACCAGAGTAAATTTTATGTGGAGTACATCTTTAATCTGGGATACCTCCAGATCTTGTACTCCTGTTATGTGCTCATTCTCAAATAAGCACTCCTCCATATACCGCCTTACCTCACTGTTAAGGTACTCCTCACTGTAGCTATATCCGATGAGATCATAAACCTCATCCCCATAACCCCAGCTATATATAATCCAGCGGTATCTCTTAGCCTTAAGAGCTAAGTAAGCCCACACACAAAGAGCATCTACACCAGTTACAATCCTCCCTGTGAGTGTGCCTTTTTCAAAGTCGATCTCATACTCACGGATAGAGGAGGCTGTTACCTCTTGATCCGCTAGAGTAAGATCCTCCGTTGTTACAAAAGGAAATAAACTCATTTACGCCTCCACCACCCTTGCTATGATTACATACTTGTTATTATCATTAAGTTTCTGTACCAGCACCATATCCCCAGCCTTAAGCCCATCGGTATAGGTTATCTGGCTCTGTTTCCATGCCCTAGTATCTGGATCTGGGTTATCCTTACTGGCAAAACCGTTACTCTGTGTAGTATCCACAGATACTCCAGATACATAAGGTACTTTTATTTGTCTGGTATACCCTGCTACTAAATAATCTGCTATATACAGATCCTCAGCATTGAGTACCAGATCATCTATCTTTACGCTGTTAGAGCTTTGCATTATCCCTAGCTGGGCTAAGGTAGGATTATCTTTAGCTCCCTGTGATCGCATCATCTCTAGCACTTCTGCATATTGATGATCGTTTTTCATGTTATCCCCAGTACCAGCCATGCTATCCCTCCTTAGTATCCATCATTTGTTTTAGAGTTACTGTTAAGCTCATGGTAGCTACTCCATTTTGCCATGTGTGAGTATCTGCATCTATCCACACTACACCGCTGAGCCCTGTAGAGCTATCTCTCACTACCGCCCCTGCTCCTGTTACTGCCTCATTGAGGTTTACACACTCCAGAGTAAAGGTTTTCTCAACCGTCTTAAACATACTCTTAGCTGTGGTAGTAGCATCCTTGCCCTCCTCTTTAGTGTAAGTCTGCTGGAATATACCGTACTTTTTCACATCTGCATCATTTTGTACTACTCCCTGTGGTTTACCCTCTCCGTCATAAATACGAACCTTATTAACCATGTTAGTAATGCTCTCTTTATAGTTTGAGCTGGTAATATTGCTATCCTCTGTGATCTCAATACTGCATACCACCTTACCCATTTCCTCTACATTGAGGTAGCCTTTTTTAGCTACCACCCTGTAGCTTACTCCGTTCTGTTGATATGCCTGTGTATAGGCTCTCATAATAATCTCATAGATAGATACATTCTGTACTATGAGTTTCTGTGTTAGCCCTGTCTGAGCTAAGGAGCCTACAGGGATCTCCATATCATCACACACCATCTGAGTTATCGCCTCCGCCGTTTTAGAGCTAAAATTGTAAGTGGCGTTACTCTTGATGGTATAGAAAAGAAGATCATAACAGGTATAAGTAACTGTACCTGTGGTACTGCTTGCCTCCCTCTCTACTACATAGCCTCTAAAAAGCTCTGTTTTTCCATCATCCTCAAATAGATAAACAGGATCCGCTAAGTTGATGGTAAGAGGAGTAATATTTTTATCTAATGGAGCGTTTACAATGTGTAGCTCTAACTTTCTGGCTACCTCTGTTTTACTACCGCCCCAGCTCATAGAGGATACATACTCTGTTATGTCTGTATTCTTATGCACTACTATCACTCTTTACCACCTCCTAAGGGATCGTTAATACTTGATTAGGATAGATAAGATTAGGATTTTTTATCTTATCCCTGTTAGCATTATAGATCTTAGTGTACTGAGCTCCACTACCGTAAAACTGTTTAGCTATTTTCCAGAGGCAATCTCCACGCTTTACCGTGTAGGTTCTAGCTGTATTAGTAGCCTGTGGCTTTGTAGCCCTTACTGTAGGCTTTACAGTAGCTATAGTAACGGTAGCTCTCTTTGTCTTTATCTTTTTGTACTCCTTTAGATTACAGGTATAATAAATATCTCCTGTAGCATCCTGCTCTCCCCACACAAAGCTCTCTACTGTAGCCTCCATGTTAAGAGTACCTGTAATGATAACCCTAATAGGAGTACCAGACTTTCTCCAGCTCTCAATCTTCTCTACATAAGTTAAGGGCTGTTTACGCCCTGCATTATTACTAAAGTTATAATCTTTTGCTGGAAAAAAAGACTTAAGAGAAATTTCTCTTAAGCCTGTATTTCCGATAAGGTTTACATCTCCCACCTGTATTACATTGACAACCGTATTTTTATGAGCTACGGACACCGTGTAATCAGAGGGCTTAACTGGGAGTTGAAACTTATCGCTATTCTGTTGTAACCAAAATTCCATTAAGTATCCTCCTCCCTGTTAAGTCATATTAGGTAACAACTTTTTGAATTTTGCTACCATATCAGAAACAACCTTATCTGTATCTGCCTCTTTCTCAATGATTACCGTATCCGCCAATTTTTCAATCGTTACGGATCCGATACCACCACTCTTAGGTAGATCTTTATCCTGTGGATTTCCTGTACCGCCTGTACCTCCTGTATCATCCTGTGGATCTGGATCTCTGTCTATAGGCTTAACATCCGTTAGCTGTACACCTCTGGTACTCATAGCCCTATCATATTGATCCGCTTGATTTCTGGTTAAGATTTTCTCTCCTTGATGGAGGATAGCTGGGTAATTATCGTATGGTACACGATCCTTACCATAGGCAAAACCTAAAGCACTCTTAACCTTTCCTCCGATACCTCCTACAAACTCCTTAGCCTTGCTAATCGCTCCACCGATCTTATCTACAAAACCGCTAATAGCATCTATCGCTCCGCTTATTACATTTGTTACGGTTCCTATAGCTGTTGATACAGCATCAGAGATACCACTAAAGATAGTGGATACCGCATCAAATAAGCCTTGAAATACACTCTTAATGGTTTCTACGATAGTGGTAATCGTAGAGCTTGCACTGTCGAAAAATCCACAGATACTACCCCAGATCTGAGAGATGTATGGAGCTAAGAAATTGAATACTGTTTCAATTCCTGTAAGTAGTCCATCTACCACCGTAAGGATCACATCTACTACCGCACTGATTATAGGGGCTAAGGTCTGCCATACAGTAGATACTACTGTTACTACTACAGATACAATAGTTTGGAATAATCCCATGTGATTACCGATCATGGTAAGTACTTGCTGGATCACATTTCCCACAAAAGTAAAGATAGAGCTCAATGTAGGCATAACAGCTACAATCGCATTTACCACTACTGTAATGATCTGTTGGATCACTGGCATAGCTGTTACGATGATATTAGTAATAGTCTGGATCACTGGCACAATATAAGGGATGATCTGAGATACACCACTCATAATCGTACTAATTACCTGCCCTACTACAGGAGCTATCTGCTGTACCGCTGAGATAATCGGAGGGATGATAGGTAAGATCGTATTGATCGCCTGTACTATTCCATCCTTAAGCCCAGAGAACATACTAGCAATACCGCCACCGTCTACCTTTACATTAAAAAGCTGATCGAAAATAGCTTGTAATGCTCCAGTATCAATACCGATATTACCCAGCCCTGTAAAGATTGCATCCTTGATAGATGTAAGGAGTGGTAATACATTTTCCTTAATCTGAGGAGCTACCTTTTCTACCGCTGTTCCTATTGCTGTAGGCAAGTTGCTAAAAATCGTCTGGAGCATCGGTATAAAGTTACCAAAGAAAAAGGTACTTGCACTCTCTACCAGCTCTCCCATACTTCTAGCTACTGCCTCTCCATCCCCTATAGATAAATTACCTAAGAGGTTAGTAACTGAGGCTTTCATCATCGCAAAAGATCCGCTAAAGGTCTGCTCTGCCTCTCTTGCTGTGGTTCCTGTGATATTTAGTTTATCCTGTATTACTCCGATAGCTGTATATACATCCGCTAAGTTGTTTATATCGTACTTAGTACCAGTGATAGCCTGTGCATCCTTAAGGAGCCTATCCATCTCCTCCTTAGTACCACCATAACCCAGCTTAAGGTTATCAAGCATCGTGTAATTTTGCTTTGCAAAGCCTTGATAAGCGTTCTGGATGGATCCCATATCAGTACCCATCTTGTTAGCGTTATCCGCCATATCTATCATAGCTTTGTTAGCAATCTCAGCGGATTTATTTGTATCCCCTGCACACGCACTCAAAAGAGAGGCACTAAATGAGGTAACATTTTCCATATACTCATTAGCGGATAAGCCTGTAGTTTTATACGCTTGATTAGCGTACTGTAACATCTTATCTACCGCTGAGGTATCGGTACTACCATCACTATTAGTTTTCGTGTACAGCGTTTCCACACCGCCTATACTTTGCTGTAGTTTAGCTCCCTCTCCTAAGGATTTACCCATAAGAGCTGTAGCTCCTGCTCCTGCAATTCCTACAGCGATTGTTACGCCTTTTGCAAGGCTCTTAAGTGTACTACCGATCTTCCCCAGTATTGCACTAGCTCCATCCTTTACAGCTACCATAGCCTTTACAGACATATTACCGATGGATTTTAAGCTACTGCCTATACCGTGGAGGATCTTACTAGCACCGTCTTTTACTGCTATAAAAGGTTTTGCTACTGTCTTTCCTACAGTTTTCAGTACACCGCCAACCTTACCTAGAGGAGCACTTGCTTTATCCCTCAAAGTAACAAAGGGCTTAGCTACTGTTTTCCCTACGGATTTTAGGGAGTTTCTAACCTTTGTGATCCCTCTAGTGGCTCCATCCCTAACAGAGATAAAAGGCTTAGCCACTAGCTTTCCTACTGTTCGTACACCTACCCTTATTTTATTTAATCCAGATGTAGCTCTATCATGGATCCCTACCGCTACTGAGGTTACTTTATCTCGTAGCCCCCCTAAGGTATTTTTAATCTTAGCTAAGCCCTGTGAGGCTAGATCTCGGATCTTTACAATAGGAGTAAAAGTAGTGGCTATTTCTTTAAGCCTCTGCTTAATTTTTCCCACTGTACTAACCGTGAGATCCTTTAGCTTAATCACTGGAGAGAATACCTTTTTAGTAAGATCCTTGATCCTCTGGGTTATTCTCTCTACCTTTTCTGTAGCTTGATCGTCTACCTCCGCTCTGGTTAATGCTCTCACATTCCCCAGCCTATGCACTCTACTCTCTACCTCGCTGATAGTAGGAGAGGCATTATCCTCTACCTCCACCTCTGGAGTAGCTGTGGTAGTATTGACGGTATCTAAGGTATCCTGTATAGCACCAATAACCCCAGAGGCGTTATCCTGTAAGGATACCTCTGGGGATACTGTTGTATTGCCTACATTCTCTACAGTTTGTCTAACGCTCTCTACTACTCCAGAGGCATTATCCGTAGCATTGATAGTAGCATTAACCCTTGTACGCCCCATCTGTTGCATACTCGCATTAGTTTTATCTACCTGCTCCGAAAATTCACGCTGTAAACCTAGATTTTTCTTAAGGGTAGCATACATATTATCTTTTAAATAAAGTTTTGCACCAAACTCTACCGCCATATATGCTACCTCCTCTATGTGAGTAGATTGATATTGTACATAACACTCTTACTCTTATCTGCCCTCTCCAGCTCTTTGTTATTATCCTCTATCTCTTGCTCATAAAAAGCCTGTAATACTAAGAGCTCTCCTCTAGGCATCTTATAAAATACAGATGGGAGTACTCTACCGTGTTTCCAGTAGTAGTACATCATCTGGGTAAGCCCATCTGTACTTATGAGTTTTTTACTTCTTTAACCGCATTATCTCCGAAACCTGCCAGCTCAGAGATCTCTCCATAAATCTTAGCAATCTCTCCAGAAAGTAAGATCGCTCTTACCAGATCCTTAGGAGTAGATACCTTAAACTTACTCATAAGCTCCTTATTTTTGAACATCGGAGCACCTGTAGGATCTACAACTCCCTCAATTACTGTAAAGAGCTGGAGCTGTGTAATATCAATATCTGCATCCTTGCCCTTTACATCAATGCTCATATCCTGTATCTCCTCAAACTTAGCTGGAGTAATCGCCTTAATTGTGAGGATAAATGGAGAACCGTATACCTGTGATAATCTGGTAATCTCTACCTCCTTAGTAGGGAGCTTAATTTCTCCTACATCAGATCCTAAGAGGAGATCTAAGATATTAACCGCTTCTTTCTTTTCTGTTTCCTCTGCCTGTACTGCCTCTACATTTACATTCTTTGTAGCCATTGTTATAGCCCTCCTTAATTTTTCATATAATAAAAATAAGGGGAGGTTTTACCCTCCCCAACCTGCACTCTTATAACTCTTACTGAGGAGTAATTTGATCTAAGTACTCGTAACCTGTAAAGGTAAACGGAGCCTCTGTTTCAAGAGGTTTCTGAGCCTCCCAATCAAATAGAGTAAGATCATCCATCTGTACTCCTGTGATAGATACACGCTCTGCACCGTAAGCATCTGGATCCGCTAACTTACTGATAAGCGTAAAGCGTACATCCTGCTTATTTCTAACCATGTTAGCTACCTTAATAGCCATTCTGGAATTTACCTTGTGCATAGTAAGAGATCCTGTACCCTTACATCCGACAACCTTGTTATCAGTGAAAAAAGTACCGCACTGTTTAATCTCCTCTTTTGTAAACTCTACCTTTGCCTGTGCCTTATAGCACTCTCCTACATAATCTCCGTCTAACCAGAGCTCTCCAAAGGTACCGTTACAAATTCGCTTTGTTTCTACTGCCATCTGTAATTACCTCCTTAATCCTTATTGATGAAAATATCTACATCCTCGATAGCATCTAAGATAGAGATAGTACCCTTAAGGAATACATGAGAGCCTGTATTAGCCTCCTTAATAGCCTGCTCATCCATCTCAGAGGTATCTACTCCGATACTCTCTAAGTACTGTTTCTGCTTAGCTACATTGATCTCCATAGTAGAGCTATCTGCCTTAAGCCAGCCCTTACCGCCCTCTGTAGCCTCCAGCCCTCTAAGGTAGCCCTTGATAGCTGTAATCAGTAAGCACTTGTTATCATAAGAGTTACTGTAGTTACCGATGTAGCTCTTGTTAATAGTGATGTAAATATCTCCCTCAATCTGATCCTGTATAGCGTTGATCTTGATTTTCTGGAGATCCGCTGTTTCTACCTCTGTAACTGTAGTGAGGGAGTTTACACCTCTTGCAATTACAACACGCTCTCCATCGTTATAGAGAGTGAGCTTACCAGCATCAATAGCGGTATCTACTTCCTCATCGCTATCTACCAGAGGGATAGCTGTTACCTCAGTAAGAGGCTTGTAGGTAGCGGATACTCTGAGATCTAAGCCAGCTAACAAGCCAGCAATTCTACTACAGTACTCCGCCTCTGTATACTGCTTTTCTCCTACCTCGATCTTATTTGTAGCGGAGCTGTTTACTACCTCAAAGTTAATAACGCCCCTGCTATCTCCAGCGGTCTTAGGGAGTACTGCTACAGGTCTGCGTACAGAGTTCTTTCTGATACCCTTAACCCATGTAGCCAGCTTAGTAGCCTCCTCTGTGGTAAGATCTGGAGCTCCTACAATGTAATTTACTTTCTGTGTAGCAAAATACTTTGTAGCCTCATCGTAACTCTCTGCTGTTGTATCCATCGTGTAGATAATTACCTTAGATGGAGAGCCGATAAACGCTCTCTCAATATAAGCGGTATTCTCTGTACTAAAAGCACTATCTCCAGTAGGGATCTCATCCACACTACGGAGCACCATAGCCCCCTTGTTTTTGGCATCCTTAAGCATAATACCTACAATGCCTGTAGATCCGTTCTGGATAGCTGTTACCGCCTTTTTGGAAAACTCAATAATAATATCTGGTAATCCCATTCTGTTTAACCTCCTATCCGTTTGTTACTGTCTTTGTTTCAATATCCACATCTCCGATAAGCTCATAGTTATCCTCTACAGGTACATCCTCTGTAAAGTTGAGAGTGATTTTTACATATAAAGCACCCTCACTAACTCTCACATCATCTGAGTAGTTTTCTATCTTTGCATATCTAGGCTTTTCCTTTACTCCAGCTAAAGGGATCACAGGTACAACCCTCTTAAGGAGGAAAAGCCTTTTAAGCTCCTCCTTTACCTCATAGAGCTTTTCCGCTACCACTTGATTAGCCTCGTTTCTTTTTGCAAAATAAACAATCTGGAATATAGGATCATCCTCATACACATTGATATTTTTTAACTCGCTACTGCCTGTAGCCAGCGTTACATAAAAGCTGTTACGCTCAAAGTTATTAGGAACCTCCTCTATATGCACTGGCACCCCAGAATAAGCGGAGGCTATAACCCTACATACGCTATTAAGCAATCTCATAAGCTACCTCCCTCTATCTCTCTGCCTATTTGCTGTAAAAAGCTCTCTACCAGCCTGTTAAGTCTGGGCTTAGCATCCTGCATACCTTTTTCCATAAAAAAAGAGCCATTTACATAGCTCTCTTTTAACATGATCCCTTTTTGGTTCCTGTTCTTAAGGTATTTAGCTTTTCCGCCCACACTCAGCTTATCCGCTGGTAAAAATCTCTTATGCTGTACATGACCATCATTTACATACAGAGCATACTCTACATTAGTTCCCACCTCTACAAAATCGTGAGGTATCCCCTCTCCGAAAATGGTAATACTATCTACTAACCGTGAGGTATCTACTGGCACATGAGGTATAACCTCGCCATGGTAGATATTAGCCATCCTCTGGAGGAGGATCTTTTTCTTATCCGCCCATTTATCCACAAACTTACTAAAGTTCTCTACAAAATCATCCCAGCCCTCGATAGTAAAGCCCTCCACTATACCTCCTCCTCACTGAGGAGCGATACAATGAGCTGAGTACGCTTTTTGTAAGGCTTATCTGCAATAGCCTTAAACTCCGTACTCATAATAGGCTTATCGTACTCATCCAGCTCATAGATATATAAAATATCTCCCCTTTTGATAGGAGCCTCTGGATCTGTGTAGAGTGTAAGATCTGTGGTATTCTTTTTCTGTGGCTGGAGCTGTGCTGTGGTAGTACTACTCTCTGCGGTATGGCACTCATAAGTACCAACCTCTACAAGAGTTTTATTAGGGCGGTTAAACTCTCCTAAAGTTGAGGAGTATCTTTTTACTACCACTTGCTTATCATAGAGAAATTGCATACCTTAGCCCTCCTTATATCCGCCTACTGGATCATCCAGCGTATAGGATCTAGGGAATAACTGGCGGTATGGGTACAGCTTTTTTTCTACTGATACAGGTAATGGATCATCAAAGGTTACACTCTCATCCGCTAAGGTGTAAGAGCTCTCTCCCTCAGCCCCCAGCTTTCTAAATCGCTGGATAGCTAAATCCTCCTGCACATTCCTAAGCTGTTTAGGGAATACATCCGCATACCCTGTAATAATGCCCTCATCGTTAGTAAGAGCCTCTATAAAGGTATCTCTGCAAAATGCCTCTATATCCTCTCTTGCTTTCTCTAAGAGCACACTCAATAGCCCCAGCTTTTTTGTGTTATCCTCTGATATTCCACAAAGGATCCTACAACGCTCTAAGCTATCCATAGGAGATCCCTCCTTATTCCTCTACAAGCTCTACGCCCTCTAATCCAGCCAGATACTTAGCTACTGCTAAATTGTCTGTACTAGCCTTACCATCACTGAAATACACGCCTACAGCGGATACAGTTAAGTAAGGATTTTCAGAGGTAAAGTGATACACCTTTTTAGGCTTATCCTCTTTCTTTTCCTCCTGCTCTGGAGTTACCTCTGGGGATACAGCACCCTCTGTAGGAGCCTCTGTACCCTTTTCCTGCTCCTGTTTTTCATCGGCTGGAGCATTTACCGCCTCTTTCTTTTCCTCCTGCTCTGGAGTACTCTGTGCTTTTCTAGGCATATCCTTTTACCTCCTTACCAAAAATTAAAGACTTGCCTCTGTGATAGAGATCTTAGATCCTGCATGGCTGTTAAGGAGCTTGATTGTACTCTCATTAAGTACATGACCTTTGAAATAATCTCCAGCCTTAGGAAGATCCTCATAGAAAGTACCTCTAAGCTCTGCGATCTGCACCTCTCCTAAGTCTACTGTAAGGATAGTCTTAGTATCAGCGTAACGATCAAGTACTAAAGAGATTTCTCCAAAGTCTGTTACGATCTTCTGTACTCCGATACCAAGTACATTCTGCATAGATCCGTTATCGCCTAAGAAACGTACATTGTTACCTGCCTTAGCAAGATTGTTAATCATACGCTTAATATTTGCATTTACAAAAGAGAAATACTCTCCCTGTGCTCCATGCTCCCACATCTTCTGGAGTGCATCTAAGAAGTGCTCCTCTGTAAGGGCTCCCTTAGTTTCTACCACGTTTCCAGATGCTACCAGATTAACAAGTCCATTCATCTGTCTAGGAGTAGATCCGCTCTCCAGAGCCTTAGTACCATTAAGGAAATACCACTCCATATCTCTCTTAGTTTCTACTAAGCGATCCTGTACCTCACTATTAAATACATCGTTGATACCCTTAGGATTAAGGGATCTAGCTGTACCAGATACCTGTGTTACCTTTTCGATAATCTGACACACGTTAGAGAGAGTTTTTCTGCTAGATGTAATAACATCTCCTGCCTCAGCACCCTCTAACTTAAGAGTACCTCTATCAGAATTAAGCTCCTTTTCTCTCCATGTTACTGTAATATCGTTTGCTGGTACTACCTGCCCTCTACCCATGAGCAAAGTAGTAAGCGGAGTATCTGTAGGAGATACCAGCTTAATCTCCTCTGTGAGGTCTACAACCTCATTCTCCAAAAAATCAGCTCTTTTAACCATTCCTGCCATTGTTATTTACCTCCTGTTTGAGTTATTTTTGTTTTGAGGAGCTGGCTTACTCCTCATTTTCCTTGTTTCTGTATGCCCCTAACTTCTCGTTAAGCATACCCTTTACATTTCCAGCCTTTTTGTACGCATCATACTTAGTTTCATCTTTCTTGTTATTAGATGAGGATCCTGTAGCTGGAGTGGATCCTTTGAGAAACTCAGCTTTAGCCTTTGCAACTTCCTTAGCCACCTCAGCATCAAAGAGCTTTTTCATACCCTTTACCCTCTCAGTGAGTTTTGTCTTACGCTCATCCTCATCTGCGATAGTTGCTAAGTCCTCTACAGCGATAAGATTTCTAAAGCCAGCATCCAGCCCCATCTCCTGTACTGCATCTACTACATCCAGCTTTAAGCCCTTGATAGTAAGATCCAGATCTCTCTTAGCCTGTGCCTGTAAGCGTTCCTGCTCCTCCGCCTGTCTACGCTCATCCTCTGTCATTTTTTCCTTAGCCTGCTTATCCGCCCACTCTTTTTCCTTTTTCTTAATGGCATCCGTTACTCTCTTATCTGCCATCTTTTCATACTCTTTCTGGAGTTCTGCTCTGATCTCCTCCTCTGTCTTTACCTTAGGAGTGCTATCTGCACCTGCTCCAGTAGTGTTAGCGTTAGCTGTGGTATTAGTCTGGGTACTATTACCCTGCTCCTGTGTCTGTGTAGCTGTGTTTGTGTTTACATCTGCCATAGTTGTTATCCTCCTTAAAATGAGTTATATAGTGCTGATCCCTCGTAAGTTATCTGCAAAATATCCCTACTGTTTCTACATAAGTTAGGGTAAATATCTGGAGAAAATATGTATTTACTATGTAATCTTTTTTCAGTTTCTTTAGATTTTTATTTCAGAGCAAAAAAAAGAGGCTAACAAGTTTTTACACCTGTTAGCCTCTCCTGTGAGTTAATCCCACATATCATCCTCTGGTAAATCCTCCAGCACGTTATAAAAGTTAGGGATCTTTGCTATCGTCTTACCCTCTTTAATCTGAGTAAGTACCTCTATCTTTTCATCTAAGAGCTCATCACTATCCAGATTAAAATATTTCATCTCTGGAATACCGATAGCATAAGGTAAAAGATCCATAATCTGTATTTTCTTCTCCTCCATTACTTAGGCACCTCCTTTAACATAGCCTCCACACATCCTCTCAATGCTGTTACAATCTCTGGATAATCCTCAGCTAAAATATCTATAAGCTCTGGATGTCCTACGCAAAGAGAGGCATAGTTAGCTAAACTCTCTGAGCAATTAGGATTAGTCCTACGCCTATCTGTATAATAAGCGGATCCGTGACCGTATGTAACCTGTCCAGTATCTCTAAAGGCTCCTTTACTTACTGCATCGTAAATATCCTGTAATCCAGATACTCCGCCTCCAAAAAGAGCTCTACGCTCATTATCTGCCTCCTCATTAACCTCTTTTGAGAGTTTCTTATAAAGGCTATTGTATTTTTTCCAATCAATAGCTCCAGATCTATACTGCTCCTTAAGTTTCTCATGCTGTGTATTAAAGGTTTCTTGTTGCTTTTTATATATTATATCACACTCTTTGGCAAAATCCTCAAAGAGCTTTTTAGCCCTATCTCCGATAACTGGAGTAGCCTTATCAAACGCCTCTACAAGAGGTTTATAAGACTGTGAAAACATTTTACTAGGTAGCTTATCCTTATTATCCTTAACAGTTATCAGCATATCTAAAAAGTGCATCTCCTCATGTAGGTTAGTATCATAGGTGCCGATATAATTAGGGTTTATTTTAGGGATACCTACATCAAAAACATATTCAAAATTTCTATTCCATGATCTCTTAACCCTGTGCTCTCCATGTGTTACCTTTAATACTACCTCATCGGATAGCCCATCACACAATTTATCCATCTTAGTATATAGTGCTACCACATTAGGATCTACGGATGTTTTAGAGTTCATATAATCTAATAGAGCTTGTGTATTTTTAGCCTCTGGCTTAGTTGCATAAAAAACTTGTGGGTAATCTGTGAGCTTAATCTGCTCTGGTACAGGAGTAGGATTTTCTTTAAGCTCTTTCTCTACTGTCTTTGTATTAACCTTTTCTACAGGTTTTACCTCCTCCTGCTTTTTAGCCTCTGCCTCTCTCCACTTCTCATAGTTCTCAGCACCTCTAACGGATCCTGTAAGCTCATTAAGCTCATTATCCTCAAAGGTATCACTTACTACAGGAATATATACACATCTACAGTTAGGATGGCGTGGGAGAGTAGGCTCCTCCCCCCTTTTGAATACCTTACCATTATCAGCCCTGCAATACTGGCAAGTTCTACTATCTCCGCCATTAGCACAGCGGTATCTAAGCTCCTCAACGCCTGTATCCTTATATACATCATCGTGAGCACAGTAGGTAACTCTCTTTGTTTCTGTCCTTGCTACCCTCTCAGCGTTATATCTAGCTGTATCTATGCCCTTATTGATCCTATCTGTGATCTGAGGTATTCCCTCTCCCAGTATCATACTCTGAGTAAGTCCTACTCTAAGATTTCTACCCAGCCTCTCCTTATCCTGCCAGAGCCTATCTGAGAACATAGCACCACTCCACGGATAATCTAAGGTTTTCTGTATCAGAGCTGGATTAAGCCTGTTAAAATTAGCCTTTACCGTTATACTCTGCCCCAGATCGTACACCTGTCTTAAAAACTGATCCGTATAAATATTACTAAGCCCCTGCCTAAAGGTAATCTGCTCTTTCTGTCCTAAGGCTTTTATCTGCTCTCCGATCTGCTCAAATAATCCTCTACTCCGTGTGAGTGCTGATTGATTAGCATAGCTCCACTCTCCTCCAGCCTTTTGTACCTTTGCTATGGTTTCTAAAACGCTGGCAAGGATCTCTTTTTGGCAACTAGCATAAATAGAGGCTAAGACTTTCTCCATCTTAGCCTCATCCTCAAACGCTTTGAGATTATTTTTAAGTACTGCATCCTCACGCTCCTTAATGAGCTTAGCTCTCCTCACACTGTCCTCATGGAGGATCTTTTTCTGCTCTGGAGTAAGCTCTGAGTATGGGATACCGTACATTTTCGCTACTTCTTTGTTTATATAGCCTACATTAGCCACTCTTTACACCTCCTTACAGCCTCATATAGCCCTTTTACTGTTCTGGCTGAGGAATTGTAGCCCCCTGTGCATTTAAAGCCTCCTGTGGGCTATTCTGTGCATTGAGGTTAGGGAATAAGTTATTACTATCATTTGTAATATTCTGCACAGAGTAAGGATCTGTACTCTGTCTATCTCTTTCCTTGTCTGCCTCCAGCTTTTCCAGCACTTCCTTAGGGTTATCAATGAATGGGAGTAAGCTGAGGAGTGTTTCCTTATCCACTTTTCCATCCAGCTTACTTACTGTATCTACAATTTCTGTAAGATTGTTAGGTACATTTCTACTAAACTCCACTTTGAGGTTAAGTACATCCACCTCACGCCCTGTATTTACATGAATAGGCACACTAAGCACTCTTACCAGCTCCTTTATAGCCTTTTCCATTTTTCTCTCTTTGATAATACACTTAGTTTCCAGCCCAAAGAGCTTAAATCTGATAGCTACACCGCTAAGATTTCCTGCAAAGTTCTCATCTGAGAGATCTGGTACAGCGGAAAACTTGTGGATATTCTTCTCCAGCCTGTTAAGATGGTTTTCTAGTGCCTCCGTCTGGATCTCCTTTGTAATGAATTTCATATCTCCATTTTCCATTACCTCTACAATTCCCTCATCTTTGAGTTTTTGGATGCTATCATTACCTGCTACCATGTTTTTAAGCATTAAATAAGCGTTTCTAAATGCCTCAAACTCATTAGATACATCGGAGAGCACCTTATCATAGTCATTTACCAGAGTTTCTATCTTTTCAAGATCGCTCATCTGCTCCTCATTGTTATACACTGTGATAATAGGGATCCTACCGAAAATATGAGACTCTTCCTTTACAAACTCATAGCTTGCAAACTGTCTAGCCTTGCCCTTACCTGTAGCCCCACAGGAGCCATCATCTACACACTTAAAGGTTTCTATCTTAGTAGGGCTGTATACCTCTGCATAGTGGGTAGTTTTCTTTGTATCCTCTGTGTCAATATCATACAGGCGGATCTTATAGGCTGGCTCCTTTGTAGAGCTATTCTTATACACCACAATAAGATCCTCTGGGGATACCCTCATCATCTTAGTATGGCTCTCCTCATCTTGATATACTAAGATATGGGATAAGCCCTTAATCATAGCCTCCTTACCCCACTCTATAAAAAGATCGTCTTTATCGTTATCACTACAGATCTTATCTAACTCATCCTGTACCGCTGTATCCTCCAGCTCTGTAAGGTCTACTCCTACATCCGCTGGATCTGCCTCTACAGGTGCCTTATCCTTTTTAGGCTCTGTATAATTAAGTACAATAGGATTACCCAGAAAATAACCTACTGTGTTATCAATCGTCTGTCCGAAAAAGTCATTTACCAGCTTGTTATTAGGCTTGTTTTTGTCTTTTCTCGGTCTATTCTGGATCTTATGCTTACCCTCGTACAGTTTTTGAAACTTTATATATCTGGGAGCTATCTTATTTACATGAGTATCTACCAGATCATTAAGAAACTCTGTACTAAATCTGCCTCCCTCAACTTCTACATTAAACTCTTTATCTATCGGTCTGCTAAGCTCTGACATATTGCTTATATCCTCCTTTTCTGCATAAAAATAAGCCCTCACTTATTAGGGCTTTTACACTAAATTCTAAAATCTTCTCTTTTAAGTACTCTGATCTCATTACCGCCATCTGCCATAGTCATAGCAAAATCTAGGGCATCAAATAAATCATCGTGATCCACCTCTGGGAATAACAGTAAGCACTCCTCCAGATCATCCATACCCTCTCTAAAATATACCTTGTGGTTTTCAAAGTTAGCCGATCTCCTCATAGCTCTTGTTACTTTGTCCTTAGAGGTATTGATATTGATAATAGGGAGTAAAGATAATCTCCTAAGCTCCTGTGCTAAGGATTTCTGGTAAGCTACTGTCTCTACTCCGATCCGCTCTACCATAGGGAATTTATTTCTACCGTAGTCGATAATGGTATTAAGCTGGGTATTAAAGGTTAATCTCTCTTTCACATAATCCAATACATACACGTTATGATCTGCATCTACCCCTATTACCATGAGTACAAAATAATCTCCCTTATCCTGCTCTTTCTCCGATATTGCTAAGTCGCATCCAAAACAAAGCCTTACCTTGATCCACTGATCTATACCATCCTCTGTTTTAACTCGTACCTTAGCGGTCTGAAAATCATAGTCAATTTTGTACTCCTCGTAATATCTGAAATACTGAGCCTTAAAGATTTTACCCTTTGCCAGCTCTGTATCATTTTGATACTGCATATTGAAAATGATCTTACCAGATTGCTTAAGAATAGCCTCCAGCCTCTCTAAGCTAAACTTTTCCTCCCAGAGAGATACTTTCTTACCGTTTACCACTCTTATAGCTCTCTGGGTATTTACCACATAATCCTTACTCTTTATCAGATCCTCATACAGATCCAATGGGTTATATCGTGTACCCAATATATGGATCTCTCCATCTGGCTCTAGGGTAGGGAAAAGAGAGCTATAAAACCACTCCTTAAGGTTACTCCTCTGCTTTTCTGTTCTGGCATTTTCCAGCCCTACTAAGTCATCGCCTATAATTACATCAAAGTGCTTAGAAATAACCGCTCCAGAGGCTCCTAGTGCTGTTAGAGTAGCCTCTTTCTTAATAATGCTCCTCTTATTTACAGTAAACTCTCTATCATTCCACACATTATCCTTACTGGTTTTCCAATCTCCAAAAATCCTAATAAGATCCTCATTCTGCTCAAAGTGAGTACGAACCTCTTTAAGAAACGCCTCCGCCTGTGTCTGTGTTTTGGATCCTATCATAATACGGATATTAGGATCTCTGAGGATCCTTGTAATACAATAATCCACATCGCCTACAGTACTTTTACCGAAACCTCTAGGGGCTAGATCCAGCGTGCTCTTACTATTCGATATGTTAGAGATAATGCTCTTATGGAGATCCATTACATTTCTCTTAGTAATGTAGGTGCATACCAGATAATACGCTATCTCAAAATCTGCCTCCTGTATGAGGTACTTTATCATAGCATCTCTTTCTCTCTGATCCTGTACCTCCCCTAGCTTATTCTCTACTAGGGATACTACTTTATAATCTAACACATCAGCCTAACCTCCTTTCTACGCATAATAAAAGGGAGCCTGTAAGCTCCCTACATCGTTACCAGTTTAATAATAAGTACTATAGCTACGATCCACAGCGTAACCACATTAAACGCCTGTACATTCTTATAACGGTTACTCTCTGGCATAACATTAAACCAGAGTGTATCTACTACCGATAGTCCTACTACCGCTATGGTACAGAGAATAAATACCAGCTTTAATAATCCTGCTACCATGTTCTACTCCTCCTCTCACGCTCCTTATACTCTGCCTCCTCTCTGAGGTCTTTATAAGTCCTACCACAGTATCTACACCTCCAGCCCCAGCCTTTTGTATATTCTGGCTTATGCTTAAGGATATAGAGTGTATGTTTGCATCTTCCTAAATCACTCATCACAGTACGCCTCCTTATATGCTCTCTGGATCTTAGGGATCTGTATAGCCATCCAATCTATCATCTCCTCATTTTTAGCCCAGCACTTACTACCATAGGCATTTTGCCATAAACCACTCTCATAGAGAAAAGCGTGTACTATCTCATGGCGTAGTACCTTTTTCTGATATGCTACCAGATCCTTTACACTCTCCGCACTCTGCTTATAGTTAAAAATGAAGATCTCCTTTACACTAGGATCACACCATCCATCCGCCTCTCTATCATATCTGTAATCATCCTCATCTATGATACGGATACTGTATCTGGTTCCTAAAATATGTACCTCACTATTAAAAGCTCTGTGAGGCTGTGTACTGCCTGTACTCTCAATATCATCTAAAGATACAGTTATCTCCAGCCCTGTATCACAGAGCTTTACTGTAGCTGTACCCTTTTCAGTGCTATACCCTGTTACCTCTCCTACCATCTGCTTATATGCCTTAAGATATACAATCTCTCCAGTAATATCTCTGGTTATATCTCCGCTTACTATCTGCATTACTATTTATCCTCCTTTTGTCTGTTCTCCAGCTCTAAGCTACTGTTATGGCTTGCCACACAAAGGCTCATCAAAACAATTCCCACTACTGCACCTGCCATAAAGCATCCAATCCCTACTAAAATAATCATATAATCCTCCTAACTGAAAAGGAGAGCCTTTTACAGCTCTCCCTCCCTAACCTCTGCCTTTATTTAACTGTTTCCCACTCCATAGGCTCCAGATCATCAAATACCACAGGTACTCTCTCTCTAAGCTCCTTTAAGAGCGGTACTGCTACCTCTAACATCTGCGGATGAGGCTTTCCTGTAGATCCGCAAGCTCTGAGGCTTAAGAAGTGCCTCCACTCTCTAAGGTTAGCTGTCATTACTACCTCTGTTTTGAGGCTGTTAGGTAATACAGATCTTGCCTCCTGTGGAGTTCTTCCCTCACTAATCAGATAATTATAGGTTTTCTCTGCTCTCATACAGCTATCTACCCAATTATCCATCTCTGGAGTATCCTCTGCAAAGAATACAGGGCGGATAAAAGCTACATCTCCGCTCTTATTGTAATTACAATACCTTGTACTCTCCTGTGCATAGCTGGCTACTCTGTGGCGTACAATCTCATGGGATACGCCTCTATCACAGATAAACTTTACACTAAAAGAGTAGTGCTCCAGCATCGCCATGTGATTACTCTTAATGAGAGCCCTTACCATCTTCTCAGCGGATCCCTCTGTGATCTTATCCTCACTCTTATAGCATACTCTGGCTACTCTCTCGATCTTCCTTAAGATTTCCTCCCCATTGAGGGGATCTAAGATCTCATATCCTGCATCTACGATTTTCATTATTTACCTCCGTTTTTCCGCCATAGGTGTACTCTATACTTTTGCGAACAAATGACACACTTTTTACAGCACCATAGCTAAGCGATCCTTAAGCTCTCGCTCAATGTACTCTCTTACCTCAATCGGATTAGCATTACCTGTAATATGTACCTCTGTGTATCCGTTTCCCTCTTTGATCTCCTCCAGCTCTACTCCTGCCATACCAGAGATAATATCTTTAATGGTTTTATCTACGATCTCAGCGATCTCCTCATCGGTCTTACCGTTTCTCTTACCTGTGATCTCGATATGTCCTACAGAGCCTCCAAACAAACCTCTTAACATAGCATCCATAAAATCCTCATGCTTAGGCTTATCTTTTCTCTCCGCTCTGGCTCCCTCGATAGCATCAATCTCAAACTGTATAAACTCCTGTGCTTTCTTAAGATCCTGTACAATATCATCCTTATGCCCTGCTCTGGAGATGTACTTTACAGCACTCCCTAAGTTGAAATTTAATCCCCACGCTCTGATTACATCCTTAGGCTGTGGGTTCAATCTGTTATAGTGTTCTGGTTTAATAGCATTACTCATATTATGCTTACCTCCTTATGTTTGATAAGTAACATAATCACATAAACCTTAAAAAGTTAGATTTATTTACCTTTTTTCTTTTCCTTTGTGCAATTCTTACAAAGGGCTCTGTATTTTCCATAGGGGAAAACCTTATACCCATTGTGCAATCTGCACTACTTCTTAGCACTTTTCATAAGCTGAGCGATCTCATCTAAGCGATCCTTAGCATCCTGTGAGAGCTCTTGGGTACCACCACGCTCTACACGCTCTGTAGCCTCTCCCATGAGGAGCATATCCAGCTTAACCAGCCTCTCAAAATCGTTGATATTCTTTACTTTTACCTTGCCCTGTGCAATATCCTTACTAAAATCAGCCATAAGGTTATTGATAAGGATACGGTACTTAGTCCGTACATCCGTTAGCTCCGCTGTGATCTTAGCCTCGTTACTGTTCTGAGCGTTCTCTATATTTCTCTGTGTTACTCTGGCTACCCAGTTAAAAGCCCTGCTCCAGCCTGCTACCGTTCTCTCCGTTCTTCCTATGGTTTCTGCTACCGCTCTAAGGGATCTCTTATCTCCTAAGCCATAATACAGCTCAAAGGCTTTTCTCTGGAGCTCATTCTCTTTACTCAATGTATTAGGCATTACTCCGCCTCCTTTCTCCTCTCTTATGAGGCTATTTTCCTTGCTCTTTGTGAATGAGGGGGAATTTCTACAGTTTTACTTACATTCCTGTTGTTATCCGTTAATTTCCTCTGTTTTCTATCTATCTATCTCTCTTACTATGTTTTCTTTTATCGTACTGAAATGAGTTTTTATATTTCTTTGTATTACTGTCATATCTACTCTTATTTGTTTATTTAGTATTATTACTGTATTTAAGCCTCTTTTCCGCCCTTTTACCCTTTTCTCCGCCTTTTACTCATTTCATGGAGATTTCAGTACATAGAATGAAATTAAATAGAGCTACCTCTTACAGTAGCTCTTTCTCTCTTATATGAGTTGTTAATACTCTTATGATAGTTTCTTTCTCCGCCAACTCCGCCTTTACGCCTCTTACCTCTCTGTATATTTCATCTCGGATCTTATTACAGGTATTTCCATGATCTGTGAGCATCCTGTTATATTTCTGTGTCATTCTGTCTATAACATTTTGATCTACTCCCAGCTCTGCCAGATTTCTTATCTCCTCTGCTAAGGTCATTTCTCTTACTCCGCTCATAACCACTTTTACGCCTCTCTTTCTCAGCATCCTCTCCAACACATCCATGTAGGAGGTTTTTACTATAAGCCTCTCTTTAGTAGCCATGTAATAAAGCCCTCATCTGGAGTACTCTCTACATACTCATTGTATCTATTGCTAAGCATTACCAGCTCATCCTCTGTAATCCTTACACTGTTGGATCCGAAACGGAGCATAGGTAAAGTAGTTTTCTCCTCTTTCTTCTTTTTCTCCTTAGGTACTTCTTTCTCTGTAAAGATCTCTTTAAGGTCTATCTCTGTAAAGCCCATTATCTCTAAGGAATAATCTACCGCCTGTAACTCAAATAACTCCTTTTTGAGTAACTCATCATCCCAGTTACTTAACTCTGCCAGCTTGTTATCTGCAATACGGTAAGCCTTTACCTGCTCTGGAGTGAGATCATCTCTTACTATGTACGGTACTCTATCCAGCCCTGCTAAGATACTAGCCTCTCTCCTCGTATGCCCTGCGATGATAACCATATCTGCATCTACGATAATCGGATTAGTAAATCCATACTCCTTAATACTCTCCATAACCTTTTTTACTGCATAATCGTTAATTCTAGGGTTATTCTCATAAGGGATAAGATCCAGCGGATCTGTGTACTTTACTTGTAAATCTTTCATAGACTCATGTACCTCTCTTTCTATTTATTTCCTAAGCTATGTAATTTTGTTTCATTAGTTAGGGTACATATCTGTAATTTTTATGCACCCTTTTACAGATCAAACTCTCCACGCTCTGTATAAGAGCCTCCTACCTGCTTAAATTGCACTCTCTGGTAGCTATTTAGGTTACTAAGAGGGATCTCTGTTTCTCTCCTCCGCTTTTCCTGCTCTGGAGTTTCATAGGGATTACTCATTTTCTTTCTCTTATCCCTATCTGAGGATGTATAGTAAGGATCATGCTCTCTTAGCCATTTATCCGCCTCATCTTCCTCACGCCTAAACTTACTCAAATCCCTCCACCGCCTCTCTGCATCTATCGCACACCATAGAGCCCTCTGGTATTATCTCCCCACACATTACACATCTGCTATCTGTGAGGATCTCTTTACTCCTTACTGCCTTGTACTCATAAATCCTTATGGTATCGTGTACTACTCCGCACTCATCTATAAAGCATGGAGGCGTTTCTCCTCTTGGTCTTTTCAATTCTATGTAGGATCCATTTTCATCTGTTCCGCACTTTATTAAACTCATCTAATCCTCCTCCAGATAAGCTCTAAGCTCTCTCTGTATTCTCTTTATACCGCTGTTTATATTCTTACTAATAACACTCTGATCCACGCCCATTACAAACGCTAACTCATCCTGTGTATATCCCAGTACCAGCACATACGCTATACTCATATACTGATAATGGCTTAACTTTCCTTTTCTATACGCCTTGTTAAACTCCGCTCTATCGCTTTTATGGTATTTATCCAGATCAATAGCTGTTACTGTCTTAAGGTCTGTGAGGATACAGGTAGCTACTGTATCTCCCTTTTCACTTAAGCCCTCTAAGCCTCCCCAGTTTCTCAAAAATCTCTTTATGTTCTTAGGATCCTTATAACTCAGCCTTAGTAATTGATCGTTTACTACATTTCTTACAATCGCTCCCAACGCTACCGCCTCCTCTCATTAGCTTTTCTATGTATCTTAGGTGTACCTCCGCTGTAATACCGCTGTATAACCCAGTGCCTTTTACTGTAGCTACACTCTTTCTAAGAGCTGTAATCTCTCCATAGGTATAATCATTATCCAGAGGACACATCCACTTAATGGCATCTCCTACCTTAAACATCGTGTACCTCCCTTTTAACAAGAAAAAAGGAGTATAGTTTTTTCCTATACTCCTGCTTGATCCTGTATTATTCCTGTGTTAGTTCCTGTCTTAATTCCTGTGCTCTGGCTATTACCTCTCTGCTATATGCTGAGCTATAAATATCTTTAGCCCACAGCTTTTTAACTGTACTCTCTCCCATGTTATATACCATGAGTACACAATTTTCTCCGCTAGATGCTAAATACTTATCCTGTATCTCTCTTAAACAGTTAAGCCCTACTCTGATATTTTGATATGGATTAAAGAGATCTGTTACTCCCTCCGCCTCCATCCGCTCTGTATGCCATTTCTCGTATATCTGCATATAGCCCTTACTGTTTCCGTTATCTCCTACCTTATCCCAGTGATAACCGCTCTCCCTCTCTATGATGGCTAGTACCGTATAATAATCTACTCCGTACTCTTTACACTCACACCAGAGGTAAACCTGTACTATTTCTGGAAAACATCCTCCAGCATCCTTATACTCCTGTGGGATTTCATAATATCTAAATCCATCCTCGTATACCTCTGATCCCCAGTCTGCACTCATCGTATTATACGGATATGTATAATTAAGATCATGCTCTAGCTTTGCCTCCTGCTCTGTTTCCGTTACTGGCTCTATGTTCTCAGCTTGTGGAGTTTCCGTAATATAAATCTCCTCAGTATGAGGCTCTTTATCTGCTCCCTTTAGATTTACACTCGTTATCACAGTAATTACTCCTGCTATTACCACTCCTACCAATATTAAAGGCAATATATTTACTCTGGCTCTCCTCTTTCTTCTAATTCTCCTTTTTCTCATCCTGCACCTCCTGTAAGATCCTGTTTAATCCTGCTATTACTTTCTGCATATTATCCACTTGCCCTACTAACCTGCTTAGGGTAGTGGATATATCATCTGGATCTCTGGAGTACCAGTAACCATAAGTAGAGCTACATATAGCCTCCCCATTCTGCCTCAGATCGCTTACAATGTTTCTTAGCTGTTTCTCATGCACATTAAACAGTACACACAGCTCTCTAGCCTTTACCGCTTTTCCCTCCGATGTATGAAACTCTTTAAGGTACTCAACTATATCACATCCTACCTCTGACACGGTTTTTACCTCCTTTTTAAGTTGATATATAACTTAATCACTTTTGAGGAGGATTTTTAGATAAAATAGAAAAAAGTGGTACATCTTTTCTTACAAAATGTACCACTCTCTGTATTATTCCTCTACGATCTCTCCATCTTCTGTTACTTCTACAATTTCTCCCTCGATACAGCGGTAGTATGTATCCTCTTTGATCTTCTCTCCATCTACTACTACCATCTTAGCTCCTGTAAGCTCCCAGTTATCTTTATTGTACATATCCTTATAACTTCCATCCCAGTACTTTTCTCCGATAAATCTCCAATCAGAGAGGATAAGATGAGCTCCCTTACAACCTTTGGCTCTCGCCTCATGCCCCCATGCAACCGCTACACCAGTAGGATCACTAACAGATGAGGCTCCATAATCCCCTGTAGCAGATGAGGCTCCATAATCCCCTGTAGCAGATGAGGCTCCACAATTCCCTGTAGCAGATGAGGCTCCATAATCCCTGTAGCAGATGCAAAACCGTGTCGCTCGTCTGATCCTGCCTCTTTGTTTACCTTACTCATAGTAAAATCAATAGCCATCTTTACAAGTCCTGCAATAGATAATCTAGCTCCGATCTTAATATCAGTAGCACATACCTTAGTATTATCTCCGCTCCTATCCATCTCTCCAGATAACTCTACCTCATGGTATACGCTATGTGCTGGATCATAATATCCGAAACAATCTAACGGATACTCGCAAGCGTGAAAACCTGTATCACAGCACTCCGCTCTTTCTGTGTGAAATTCCTTACCCTCCTCATACTGATAACCTCTACAGGTAAGATCCTTGTTAAATCCTTTAAATGCTTTCATAGATTTTTCTCCTTTTCTATGTGTGTTATTTTTATTGATAAATAACTTAATCCTCAATATGAGGAAAATTTAGATAGTTTTTGAAAAATATTTTATTTACTATTTTCCATTCTTTCTCTAGTACGGTTTACCTTAAAGGTCTTAACCGCTAAGATCTCATCCTCTGGGATCTGGAGGAGATACTTTACCTGCTCCAGCATTAACTCTACATCTGCAATCTCCTCTACTAAGTTATCTCTGGCAATAGCCTTTTTATCCTCCGCTACAGGCTGTCCTAAGCCTGTTTCTACTCTGCGGTACTTGTTTACCGCCTGTATGAGCTCTGCACACTCCTCTACTAACTGGTTACTCTGTGCCTCATATCCATAGTACTTAGCTGTTTCTAAGTTCATTTCACTAATTTTACACATATCTAATACGCCTCCTTTATCAGCTCTCTTATTCTGTAAATCTCTGCACTCTCTAACCCTAATGGATCGTGATCTACTCCTCCAATAGCATCTATAACCGCTCTGAGTGCCTCCCTGCTCTTATACAGATCCTCCATTAAGTTATCCTCAATGAGGTAATACTCCTTAGGATCTCCGAAAGATACTGCTATAGCATAATCCTCTTTTCTCATAGCTAAGCTCTGCTCCTTAGCCTTATCTATCCAGCTCTTTTTTACTGTGATACTCTGGCTAGGGTTCATCTTTGTTTTAGCCTCAATAAAGAGTTTATCTACCACTACATCTCCTTTTAGAAACGGAGTTGATCCAGATCCTACTACTTGTCTACCGCCCATAGCCTTAGCTATACGCTTTTCCTGTATGGAGCTCTTAGCTCTTGTACTATCTTTCAATCTCTATCTCTGCCTCCACGTTTAAATACTGATCCCTAAGTTTTCTCCATAAAGCCTCTCTAACCCTGCCTCTAAAGAAAATGGGCTTTACCTCGTATACCATACTAATTATGCTTATGCTATTCATAGCATCCAGCATATTCCATCTACCATCACAGGCTCTAGCATTAGCCCACCCTGTAAACTCCTTAAATGTACAATCCTTAATTTTCTTTTTCATTTACTTACTACCGCCTCCTTAGTTCTCAAAAACTCATTTACTAAATAAAAATCTTTATCCATAATAGATAAATGCTCCTTAGCTCCGCCTTTTCTATACACAATTACAGGGCTCTCCTTAGGTTTTCTATCTTTCTTAGTTTTCTGGGCTCTAAGTACCTCATACGCTCCTACTATAGGTATAATCAAATAGCCCTTACTTTCCAGAAACTCCTCAAACGCCTTTAGCTGGCTCATGTGTAGCACATTTCTGATAGCCATATTATTTACCCTCGCTTTCTTCTGGTACTACCTCCAGTATTCCAGCCTGTGTAAGATCATAGATAGTATCTGTTACAATATCCAGCTCTGATCCTCCTACATGATAAGTACCCTCTACTGCTACCTCTACATACAAATCTCTGTGCTCTGTCCTTACTGAGATCTGTACACATGGAATATCATAATCCTCTGCAATATAGGCAATCTTGCTAGGCTCATCTGCATCCATTAAAAACTTATGGTACCATTCATGCTGATACTTATAGCCGATACCCTCTAAACAACGCTCTCCAGCATCCGCCCACTCTTTACCTGTCTTAAATCCGTACTTTTTAAGTTCATCTAAATCAATACCTGCTTTTACTCTTAAACTCATGTTATTCTGCCTCTCTTTCTTCTAACCTCACTCCGCCATACTCCCAGAGATCCTTTTTCATCTCATCCATATCTAGCTCTCCATTTTGCCAGCGTTCATAGTATTCCAATACAAGCTCTGTAAACTCTGGTATCTTCTTTGCATAGGTCTTTTTCCAGTAATGATCCATAAGTACCTCCATAGGGAGTACTAAGAGTAATGTCATAGCTGTAGTTATGGCATCCTCCATAGCCTCCTGTTTGATCCTCTTAAGATCTTCCTCTGTTACCTGCCTTACTGCATTATGGAGCTGTGATCTGGTTAGATTATAGGTTTTTACCTGTTTACCTTTTTGCTTTTCAAGCCTACGCCTCTCAGCTCTACCCATTTTTCCGCTCACTCCTCTTATCGTATGCCTCTAACCGCATTACCTTATATTTTGCTAAGTGTTCATTTCTACAAATACGATCTAAAGGGTATTTATCTAGTAAGCCATATCTAAAAGCTGTTTCCCTTATAACCCATCTATAACCTACCGTTACCGTGTGTACAGTTTCTCCTATGCCTAAGTGATCGTACCACCGCTCTACCTCTTTCTTAGTGATAGCCTCTTTGTACACCACCCACACCCTCTGCCCTAACTCAAAAGGTACCTCAATTACCATGATATACCGCCTCTACTTTCCACATTACAGAAATTGTTTTGATCTTATATACTTTACCGCTCTGTAAGAGTTCATTATCTACCCCTATGTATCTAGCTTTTATCATCCTGCTCCTCCTGTACCTGCATAGCCTGTAATCTGGTTAGTAATCTACTGGCATCCTTAATAGCTAACTCCAGATCTAGAGGATCCATCTTTCCATTAAGCCTCTGCTCCAGATCGTCTACCCAATCATCGTTATCCCACCATCTCCACGGTAAAATACCAGCATTTTCTAATACTGCTTTAACATTTTTCCACGCCTGTAGCTCTTTCTCTACACTCTGGAGGCTTTTTAACTTCTTTTCTGCCTCCTCTAAATCCTTTGCTAACTTTGTGCCTAATCTCTGCCCTATAGCACTCTTTACTACTTTATCCTCCAGATAATCCTTACAATACTCCGCCCTGTCATTGTAAAATGGGATCCTATCCTCCTCCAGCCGACTAAAGATAATGTACTTATACACTCCTACAGGCTCCTCTATCTGCCTGTACAACGCCTTTTTAACGGTTCTCAAGCCCTTAGTATCTGGATTAAAATAGATAAGCCCTACATGATCTGGGAGCTCCTCTTTCTTTACCAGCCCTTTAGGTACTACAAAATAAAACTCATTACAGTACTGTAGGTATAAATGCCACTTATTATCCTGTAGAAAATCATTTCTACTCACTTTGATCTCATAGCCGATAATATTAGGCTTTGTATAGCTCTTTGTGATAGCCAGCCCATCAAACTTAAGTAGCCCCTGTGGATCTGGAAAATAAGTACTACAGGTTTTACACTCTGTTATAAAATAACTGGGCTTTTTACTGTAAAATTCTTTTAGAGCCAGCTTTATATCTGTACTGGTTACTCTCTGTGCCACTCTCTTTACCTCCTTTGTTGTGATACTTAACTTAATCACAATCGGTAAGTATTTTTAGAATAAAAAAAAAGAGGATCCTAAGATCCTCTCTCTCTTTCTGGTATTAAAACTCCAGCACATTCTCCTCTATGAAAATATCTTTATGCACATCTGCCTTAAATGCTAAGAGTGCTCTGGAGGCTCTGAGCATTACCTCATCATCTCCTACCATCTTAGCTCCTGTGTAAGTATTCTCCAGAAATTCTATTACATCCTGTTTCTGCTTTTCATTATCCATATATACCTCCTATAAATCCTCCCATCCAGCATATCCCAGCTCTTTTAATTCCATCTTACTCTCCCAGATAGCATCCATTAGATTATCTGCCTCTATATCCTCTGGATCTGTGCTACACTCTAAGGCTACCTGTAACATTTTTATATAATCTATCAGCTCTTTTATACGCTCATCCATTAAGCCCTCCTATTTGAGTAAATCTTTTACTCCTACTGTGGTTTTCTTATACACAGCGTTTTTTACAGCTCTCTTAGGGTTCTTTGCCAGCCCTACACCCTTTTTACCATACAGAGGATTAACTGCTTTCTTTACCGCTCTTTTAGCCTTACCTGTGGTACTTGCTTTGATAGCCTTTTTAAGGCTAGGTTTTCTTACTCCGATTTTCATATTACTTTACCTCCTCTGCCTTATATTCCTCTGGTACCTTTTCTGTACACAAATGAGAAAAACTCTTTAACCATTTCTTAGTAGCCTCAACGCTCCTTACAGATCTAAACTCAGTTTCTTCTCCCTCCTCATACAGATCTACCTCATGTAACACGCTCCACCACACATCATCAAAACTCTTTTGAGCACTGTAATCATCATTCCTAAATCTATCTACCGCTAAGCTCTCTAGCCTCTCTAACGCTATCTGGATCCTCTCATCCTCAATAGAAAAGTTATACCTTTTCTGCATCTTCCTAATCTGTTCCTGTTTCATCTGCTTCTCCTCCTGCATATTTTCTAAATACTGTTTGTGTATCTTATCCTGCACTTCCTTTAATTTCTTTTCTTCTAGCTCTGTTTCTTTTTCCCACTCATCCCAGAATGATCCTAAGCTCTCTTTCATAATAACCGCCTACCTTTTTATATAGTGGTTATATTATAACTCAGTTATGAGGCTAACTCAATAACCATCCTAGCCCACGCTCTGGCATCATCCTCCCCATACATCCTATACACACAATCCTTATAAGGGATCCTGTAATCCGCCTTAGGATCATTCTCTACCAGTAAATACTTATACTGTGGCTCCCTTGCCTTATTTTGTAAGTGGTGCCTAAATTGATGGAGAAACCCCTCTAAGGAGGGCTCCCCTAAGAAAATCTCCTTTGTAGAGTGTACATAGTTATCATCCCTTACCCATGCTGTAATAACAGGGATCTCTACGCTATATACCTCCGCCAGCTCTGTATCTAACTCTCTGATTATCTCTAATCTCTGGAGAGGTGTAGCAGATTTATAACCCTTTGCCAGAGCCATACTAACAGGCTCCAGAGCTTTACACTCCTTAAATAACACTTTATAGCTTTCTACTCTTTCTATTAGATCCATACGCTCCTCCTACTCTATCCACTCTAATCCGCCTGTATACCTGCCTCTGTGGGTTATTAACTTATCTGGATACACTCTCTTTAGATACGCTATATCCGTTCTAAGTGTTCTCCTAGATACTCCTAACTCCTCTTGTAGCTCCGCTGTATTTGTACACTTAACCTCCTTAAGGATACTTATTATCTGGAGCTGTCTAGCATTTACTCCGTGTATGCTCATCTCTTAGCCCTCCTTATGTAGGAGTTAATTAACTCCTCCCTTGTCTTTATAATTTTACCGCATCCACTTTACATCTCTGTAATATAGTCTGCTTAGTGCCTTTATAGTCGCTATGCTCCTTTACAGTTCCTCTCAATCTTACCTGCGATCCCTCCGCTATGTTAAAAAATGCTGAGGTGCTTTTCCAGATAAAACAGTTACCAGCATCATCTCTAAATACATTGATCCCTACCGTATCTGTACCCCATCCTGCATAGCTAGGGATCTCATAAGTAGATCTTTTCTTAAAAGTTACTACCAGATCTAACCTCTCTCCTACCTGCCCCACATACTGGCTAGGATCCTCCTCTGTAGGGATCTTACTGTTAAGTACTGCCTGTACCTCTGTAAGGTCTTTCCAGCTCATTGTACCGTACTCTGGATAGATATTAAGGCACTCCTCATAACTAAGCTCTATTGTAGGGTATCTATCCTGTTTCTCTAAGAAATACCAGTTAATCCCTCCTCTATACTTTGCTCCTGCCTCCCTAAGCTCCTCACGGATCTCATAGGTGTTACCTGTTACTACATAGATCTTACCCTCTGGATTAAATCCGTATTTCTCAGCTATTGCTAAACGATTGTTATTAAACTCCTCTACCTGCTTAGCCCTCTTAGCCTCTGCTCTCTTTCTAGCTCTCTCATCCAGCTTAGCTCTATACTCTGGAGTATATTCTTTTTCAATAACTGGAGTAGAGCTTTCTCCAGTTCCTCCGCACTCATAACAAGTCCAGCCTGTAAAAGCCCATTTATCAGATCCTCCAGCTCCTCCACATCTAGGGCAAGTGTAATTAGCATAATACTTAGTACCGTTTTTATCGGTTCTCAGATAAACGATCTTAGCCATCTTTACGCCTCCTCATAATCCATATCCCATACAAACTCATTCTCATCTACCCACTCCCAGCCATACTCTCTACAAAAGCTCTCAGCCTCCGCCTCTGTTTCAAACTCTGTAAAGTATTTCTTTGTGCCTCCAGCACTCTTAAGATAAACTGTAAACATATTTCCCTCCTATCTGGGAGCCCTTAGGCTCCCCTGCTATATGCACAATCCATAGTACCGATCCCTTTATACATAGGGCTTTTCTTTATTACATGGCTCTTAATTCTGAGCTTATACCAAAGTGTAGGATCATCTACCGTATAAATCTTATCTACAACCCAGATAGCATTAAAATTTCTGTATGTATCTCCCTCCTGTAATCCCTCTATCATTCCCTCTGGGATCTCATCGTCTACTAACTCGATCTTATCTAATAAGGTTCTCCAGTAAAATACTCTGCCATCCTCTGTTACTAAAAACTCCTTATGGAGCTTGCTGTTTTCCTCTGTGAGATCATAGGCTCTACACTTAACACATTTTCCGTCAATGTACTCTACTGTATAATCCTCAAACTCTGCATTTTCTTCTAAGTAAGAGATAAAACTCTCAACTGTGACGGCATCCATGAGCTCCTCTGTAGCTCTCATAAAGTTTACTCTGTATCTGTTATCATTATCCTCTTTATATCTCATATTGTTTACCTCTCTTTCAGTTTGTATCTAGTTCCTTACCTTATCTATAATATACACCCCCTATATAATAATGTCAATCACTTTTTATATAACCCCTGTATAAAATAATAGAGGAGGCTTTTTACTGCCTCCTCCTGCTCTTATTTCCAGAAAAATCTATCTACAGATACTCCATAGAATTTAGCCAGATTATAAAGCACTGTAGCCTTAGGGATCCGTGTACCTGTTTCCCATCTACTTATACTTACCTCTGTATATCCTGTACCTTTTACCACATCTTTTAGAGTGTAGCCCTTTTTCTCTCTTACCTCTCTAAGGTTATGTGCTAAGGTTTCCTCTACTTCTCTCATACCATCCCTGCCTCATATACCTGTTTTCTAAGATACTCCAGCTCCTCCAGATCGTTGTAATAAAACTCCTGCACTCCGTTAAATCCCTGCATTTTCTGCTCTTTACCGTCTTTAAGAGTAGCCTTAAACCACGCCCCAGCCTGTGAGATGATCCCCAACATAATAGCCAGATCTAAGGTATCCTTAATCTCATCAACTCCTGTACTGTAGTTAAGTGTGTAAGTCTGGAGCCTACGATCATTTTTAGTAACTTTATTTTTCTCTACTTTCACACTTACCAGATTACCACTAGGGTTAGCATATCCGCTACTTACCTCCTTATACTTCTCATCCAGTAAGGATCCTTTTGTAAACCATAAGATCTGTGAGCACGCATGAGCTATAGCTGTACCGCAAGGAATTTTATAAGGCTTGTACGGATTTCCAATATTCTCTCTGAGCTGGTTAATCATCAGAAAAGTGCACTCCACTTTCTTACAGAGCGGTACCGCCTTATCACAAAAGGCTTTCATAAGAGCACTGTTACCGCCATAGCTTTTCTCATCTAAGCCTTTTTCCTGTACTGCTTTAGGGATAATAAATGGAGCACTATCTAATACTGCTAAGCCGATCTTACCAGATCTTATGTAGTCTAAGAGCATATCTAATAGCTCCTCTCCATACTCACTCTCTGGCTGGATGAGTATTACCTTACTCCAATCTACTCCCAGAGTTTCTCCCCACTCCTTATCTATTGTATTTTCTGCATCCAGATATACACAGTACTTATCTGTGTACTTTTTCTGGAAATTAGAAATAATATCTAAGGCTGTGGTAGTCTTTCCGCTTTGCGGTAATCCCACTAGCTCTATAATCCTCCCTACAGGTACTCCGCCTCTGGTTAAGTAATTCATCATTGGGGAGGTGTAGGGGATAAACTCTATCCCCTTAAGATCCGATGCTTTTCGGATTATATCCGTTTTGTATTTTTTGTTTACCTCTGCTATGAGGTTATCTATTTCTGCCATGTCTAATCCTCCAAACAAATCAACTCTATCACTCCATTATCAGTTTTTTGTAACTTTAATCTGGCTCCCTCTCCAAATTTTTGCTCTAAAAAAACTAACAATTTCTTACTGCTAATCTCTAACAAAGAGCGTTTATAACGATATTTACACTCAAAAGTATCGCCTTTTACAATTCCGACCTTTGCCCCAGCATTTCCAGATACTACATCTATTAAAATTCTACCATCATACCTCACAAAAGATTTTAATAACTCTGTGGCACAAAGATTAAAAGAAATTCTATAAGTACTTTTTCTCACTCCATCCCTCACATAAGATTTTCTCGTCAAAACCGCTACAGGATCGCTTTTATAATCTTTAGAGGTTTTTTGAAAATTAACTTTTTCCCAATCCGCCATTACTGCTCTCCTCCTAACTCCTGCATAATGCCTACCTCTGTATTAAAGAGGTTTACATCTGCATCTGTGATACCTAAGTTGTAATTTAACTCAACTACATTTCTGATAATGGCTATATCTACTCCGCCCTCATCGTTAGGGCTAAAAAGTACAATCCCATCATCACACTTAAAAGCTGTTTCTCCAGAGATCTCTACACCGTTACTCTCCAGATATGCTAAAAACTTATCTAACTTTTCCTCCATATCTAACACCTCGCCATAACATCTCTCATCATATCCAGCTTTTTAAGCTCCTCTACAATATCTCTCTCTGGCTCCATTACAACTACTGGCATCAATAAAGCCTGTATAGCCTTAACATCTGGAGAGTAATACTCCTTATTATCCACAGTAGTTACACCATATCCCATTAACTCCTCTGAGCTCCTGCTCTCCTCCAGCTTTGCTATCTGGTTCACATTAAGCCAGATAGTAGGGTTTCCGCTCTGATCCTCAACTCTTATAAACATCGCCTTTTATGCCTCCTTAAAATATTTCTACACTGTACATAGAGATCATCATCTATATTTCTGAGCTCATGGAGATCTCTATGTAGCTGGCTCTTACTGATACAAAATTCTCTAGCCACTTTACGGATACTGTCCTTAGGATTATCTATTAGCCACTGTGCCTCCTGCTTACATCTATCCTCTATGGCTTGTCTCCTAAAGTACTCATAAGCCCACCGCTCCATAGGCTTAATCCTCCATAGGATCCTCTGGCTCTCTGGTATATTTATCCTTACTAAATCTATCCAGATCTACCTCTGCTATCCTCTTTGAGAGAGATTTCTTTAATCCGCTGTAGATCTTCTCAGCCATCTCTAACTTAACTTTGAGACTGTTATAAGCTCTACGGTAAATAGCCTCTACTAAGGCTTTATCCTCCGTGAGCTGTTCTACTCTGGCTTTTTTCTCCTGCACAGTACCAGATACTTTTACCATCGCCTCATTTTGAGCACTTTTCTTAGCGTTAGAGGCTAGATCTACCTGCATACCCAGCTCCTCTACTCTCTGCCCTGCATAGTACATAAGGGCTGGGATCTTAACACAGTAATACTCTATCTGGCTATCTGGTATATCCTCTATAGAGTTTTCTCCTATGCTTTCCATAATCATATCCAGCTCTGAGATAGCACTATCAAGCTCCTTACTAAAATCTGCTATTAACTCATTTGAGAGGGTTATTACAGGGGAGCTCTCCTCTTTTACCTCCGCTATGATTTTCTTTAATTTATCGCTCTGTACCATCCTCTACACCTGCCTCCGCTTTGATCTCTTTTACACAATCAGAGCAATAACAACCCTCATAGCCCTCAATCTTGTATAAAAAGCACATCCAATTTCTATTCCACTTTCCCTTATCGGAGCATCTCTTACATGATCCCTGCCCCTCTCCTGTACACTGAGTTACTTTCATTTCACACCTCCAAAATATCTACTTAACCAGCTCTCCAGATCGTAGCTGTATCTCACTCTTTTCTTTTTCTGCTCTATCTTTACTCCGTGATCCCTGCACCACTCTACAGGTATACTCTTTCTCTCCTCTGTCTGAGTAAACTGGATCACATCCTGTACGGTTATGTAATATGTTTCCTCCAGCTCTCTAAAATTGATTAAAAAGCCTCCGTACACTCCCTCATAATGAGTAGCTTTCTCCATTCCCTGTATCTGGTTAGGTCTGATCTTAGCTATCGGTATGCTCTTTCCCTTATGGGTTTTAAGCTCTACCAGAAAGAGATAAGGAGATCTGAAAAGGATATAATCACACGGATTAGATACTCCATAAAATCCGCTTGTATCATCCTTTAGGCGGTACAGGTAATAATCTGGAGGTACACACTCCTTAAACTCCTGCTCAAAGGTTTTACCGATGTTATTACTTGCCATCCTGTACCCCCTTAAACCTGCTAGGAGTAAACTTACATTTCTTTCTACGATCTACATACATAGATCCATCTTTATCAATGCTACAGTAGTAAGCTCCCAGCTCTCTACCACAATTCTCACAGTTACCACATACCGCTCTCAACGCTGTATTTTGCCCTGTAGAGGCTTTTTTCTTTTTACCTGTAGACTTATTAGCCTTTTTTCTGTTTGTATCTTTCTGGGCTGTCTGAGGCTTTTCTGGAGGGTTAGGATGTACCCACTTACCAGCATCCACTAAAGCACACTCATTTTTATATCTACAGTAAGTACACTTGCTATCATCCTTTTCTGGAGGGATCCCTGTTTTACAAGCATTGTTTACAGTTCGTATCTTGTTAAGTACTGCCTGTTTCATCTCATCGGTTATTTTCCAGAGATACGGTTTCTTTTTACAGAAATTTCTATCCTCATAAAAGAAAAGGATATAATCTATCCCCAGCCCCATACCATAACAAGTAGCTTGCCACTTGTGATCCGCCTTAGGCTCATAACGGTTACTAAACTGGTAAGTACTCTCTGTTTTAATCTCTAAGATCACATCCTTACCATTAAATCTAATAACTCCGTCTGGCTGGAAATAGATAGAGAGCTCATCATTTTTACACCTGCCCTCTGTATGATCCTCATTCCATCCTACAAACTCCGTTTTAATTCCTTTAGCCTGTGCCTCTTTTACCATCTCCTCCAGATCTAAGCACTCTACGCCCTCCATACGCTCTACTATGTGCTGTATGTCTAAGTGCCTATCTGTACCACTCTGGCATATCTCAATAAGATTTACCTCACTCTGCTCTCCGTTCTGGGAGCCTCCATGTACTCTCTGGAAAAATAACATACGCTCACAGCCATACATAGAGGATGGGCGGATATACTCAGATGGGGCTATCTGCCTCTCCTCCAGCTCCTTAGCCTTTACAGCCTCCTCATAGTTTTTAAGAAACTTATCCTCAAAGGATACACTCTCTGCATTTTTTCCTTGTGCTACTGCTATTAAGCTCTTTAATCCCATTACTTTTCCGCCTCCTCTCTGGCTTTTTCAATATTTTTATTAAATCTGGCAAGCTCAAAAGCTAAATACATCTGGGATCTGCTTTCTCTTATCCTTAGAGGTCTGGTTTCTTTATCTCTCTTTACCTCAATTACCAGATTTACGATAGTAACCACTATGTAGCCGATTAACAAAAGCCCTAAAATTACATTTCCCATTAGTGACCTCCTAACATAACTCCGATGATATAGAGCTCAAATAAGAGTACAAAAATACTTAAAGCTCCGACAAAATCTCCTACCAGCTCACAGCCCTCTCTATGAGTTCTGTAAAATCTTCTCCATTTTCTTTTAATCTGTCTTACCATCCTTGATCCTCCTGTTTTGATTGATAAGTAACCTAATCACAAACGGTAAGTAAATTTAGATAAAAAAAAAAGAGGAGGCTTTTTACGCCTCCTTAGAGTTAATCTTATAATCTTCTACCCCACGGATCCCACGGAGTATATCCTACAGGGCTATAAAAAGAGCGTGGATAAATATAAGGATCTTTTTTCCAGCCCCACTCTTTTTCCTTTGTTTCTGCCTCCTGTTGATAAATTACCTGCTTACAGGTAGATTTAGCATACTCAATCTCTTTTTTAGTTCCTACTGAGTTCTCAGAATGTAGCAAAACATAAATAGCATCACACTGATCTATCATAGCCTTGTTAATCTTATAGTAATCTACTAAGCCCTCTGGTAAAAATGATGGGTTAAGTACTATATGCCCTTTACTCCGTACAAACTCCTCAGCCTCATTGAAATACTTTTTATAATCAAATCTACCTGTCATAGCTCCAGCTATATAAACTCTCACTTATCGCACCTCCTAGTAATTTGTAATAAATACCTCTATATCCTTACTCTGCTTATCCTTTTTATGATAACTGCAATTACTGTATGTATGATCCAGATAATGTACTGTATATCCCTTAGCCCACTCTTTAAGTATTATGTTTTCTTTTCCTTTACTCTCAAACACATTAGATAATCCAAACTTAACTCCTGCTTTATCTAATGTATCCAGCTTAGCTAAAAGATCTCTCTCCGCCTGCTCTCCCCAGCCTCCATTTTCATTATAAGAGGCTACTGTAATCAGATAAGGAGGATCACAATATACAAAATCATTCTCTCCCAGAGTATCCAGATCCAGCTCTCTAAAATCTTTACTGCTAAACTGTATCTCCATGCTCTGGAGCCTCTGCACAAAAATAATAAATTTTTCTCTTAGTGTCGGATTAAAACTACTACGATCTTTGCCAAAAGGCATATTATAAGCCCCTTTGTTATTAAATCGTATCTGATTATTAAAGGAATAACAGATCAATGTATACAGCATTAAAGGATCTGATTTTCCTTTGTTATAAAGCTCTCTCAAAGCTAAATAACCCTCTTTATTTTCCTTAGATAGATCATAACTGCTTATGTACCCATCAATTTTCCTAAGGCTCTCCTCAACTCCGATTTTCTTAAATTCCTGTAGCATTTCTGGTACTTGCCACATGAGATCATTAAATACTACTTTCTCCGCCTTAACATTTACGGACACATCCCCCCCCCCTGCAAACAGGTCTACAAAGGTATTTACCTGTTTTGGAAATAACTCTAAAAGCTGTGGGAGGAGTTTGTATTTTCCACCTGTATAGTTAAGTGGGCTCTTTACATACTCCATCAAATAAACCTCCTTTATGTTTTGATCGATCCTAATCACATAAAGGAGATTTCCTTAGATACTAATTTTATGAATTTTTCAAACCTGCTACCAAAGTATATACCTGCTCTGCCTCCTCATAAGAGAGTTTTGTATAATCAAACTCCTTAAGCCAGCCTACCATACACTTTCTCTTATTTTCCTGTATAACCTGCCTACCTCTTTCCTCAGTATAAGGCTCTAAATAAAGTGAGGTTCTACCGTATCCAGAGGATCTATGATACTCATATCCGTTACTCTTAAATCTCTCTTTTTTACCATTCCCCCACTCTATATCCAATAGCCCTGTAGGAGTTCTTTTTACCACAGTACCTACATAATAGGATTTACTGCTAAAGTAGCTCACATATACTATTACCTTATCTCCAACCTGTAAATTTTCTCCGTTAAAATCAAACACTCTTTAACTCCTCCAATACTCTAAAATGATGTACCTCTCTGGTATCTCCCTTTTTAACCTGCACTCTCCTTACAGATCCTACCTCCAAAGGAGTTACGCACTCCTCCAGAGTTCTCTCTTTCTTATCTTCCTCATCATATACTTTATATCTCACTGTTTACCTCCTAAAGATACAATTTCTGCCCTACTTCTATATGGTTAGGATCCTGTAGATGGTTTTTCCTCACAATCCTGTAATACTCTGCTCCAGATCCGTACAGATTTTTAGCTATATTCCAGAGGCAATCTTCCTCTTTTACAATATAGATCTTTCCATTAAACAGATCTCTTACTCTATTATGTGAAGCTTTCTTCTTTTTAAGCTCCTGTGCCTTTTCTGCTACAGGGTAGTACCAGCTCTCCGCCTTACTGCCACAATAGGTACATCTCTCCCCTATTGTTACCTCAGCTCCACAGTATTTACATTTTGCCATCCGGTTTCTCCTTTAATCCCATTACATAATCCATTGATAATCCCAAAAGGCTACAGATCTTAGCAAGCCTCATACTGCTAAGATCTGTACCGTTATATAAAAAGGCGTATATTGTGGATCTACTTATCCCTGTTTTATCGGAGATAGTCTGGAGAGGTATATCCAGCTCCCAGATCCTCTCCATTACTCTCTCTCCAGCACTCATTATAGAGTAGGTTTTCCTCTGTGTCTTTTCGTGCTCTACTCTGATATGAGAGGGCTTTGTTAAGCCCTCATAATCTCTTATACCTCTGCTATATCTATGCTGTACGGTATCCAGCCTTATACCGCTCTCCTTAGCTATCTGATTTAGAGTTTTACCATCTACAAAGATCCTGTTAGGCTTACCCTTTAGCTCTGGTAAAGGAAAATATCCCATAGGCTTACTCCTCCTCTAAATACTCATCCGCTAAGTTTTCTCCGTACCAGTAATCATTTACCTCAGCATCTACGCTCATAGGGAGATCTATAAGGCTGTGTCCTACTCTTTTCATAGTATTTACTAAAAGATCTGCTCCCTCCTTAATATGATCCTCTGGTACCTCCATAATTAACTCATCATGTACGGTTATTACCATGTGGCAATCCAGAGCCTTATACTGAGGATCATTGTAAATAGCGATCATAGCTAATTTCATAATATCCGCACTGGATCCCTGTATTACAGCGTTAAGGCTCTGCCTGTGAGCCTCTTGATAGCGGTAATCATCATGATCTGGTAACTGCATCTCTGGTAATCTTCTCTTTCTGCCCTGTATGGTAGTTACATATCCGTACTCCTCCGCCATCTTCTCTACCTTAAGGCGGAGCTGTTGGATCTTAGGAAAACTCTTATAAAAATCATCAATAAGTTTCTGAGCCCACTCAGCACTCTTATCAAACTGCTCTCCGATGGCTTTAGCTCCACGCTCGTACATAATACCTAAGAGTACACTTTTCATAGTTGTACGCCTGTGCTTACCCTCAGCGTTTACCGTACCATCTGGATAAAACTCTCTACAATCCTCATAAGGCACTCCGTAAACCTTAGATCCCATGATAGCATACAGATCTTTACCCTCTCTGTATGCCTCCTGCATAGCCTCATCTCCAGATACATAAGAGAGTACTCGTGGCTCAATCTGGCTAAAATCTCCGCCTACAAACTTATAACCATCTCTGGCTCTAAAGATCTTACGGATGCTTTTCTCATGGCTAGGGATATTCTGTAAATTGATCTTAGTAACTGTATCAGAGCTACTAAATCTACCTGTTTTAGCCCCATACTGGTTATATGTAGTATGTACTGCATTAGTCTTAGCACACTTAACCTCTGGGATCTTATCTATGTAAGTTCCTAAGAGCTTTCCGCACTCTTTGTATCTCTGGTAGTTATCTAAAAACTGGATAAACTCCTCTCCCTTTTTAGTACCTGCCTTTTTAGCCTTATTTCTATGCTGTTGTACTATCTTATCTCCTGTGCCTCTCGGCTCTTTTCTGGATACGCTTTTCAGTTTGAAAATATCATAGAATAAACAAGCCACCTGCTGAGGGCTGTTATAATTGATTTTCTTAGTACCCTTAGTTAATCTCATAAGAGTAGGATTTTCTTCTATAAACTTATCAAACTTAGCTACATACTCATCACAGAGCTTTTCTTTCTCCGCCATCTCTGCATTAAATTTTACAGAGAGCTCCTTAGCATAATCCTCACGGATCTCTACACCTCTAAGCTCCATATCCATACAAACATCAATAAGAGGCATCTCAATATCTCTAAACACATGATAGAGCTTTCTGTAGTCTGCTCTCGGATGATCCTCTCTAAGATACTTTTTCTGGAATTGATACAGAGCCCATGTTTTAAAACCATCGTTAGCTCCATAAATAGCAAAAATATCAATAGGAATATAGTTACATGGGATACCCTCAAAGAGATCTCCAAAATCCTCATCTGAGCCCTCCCCATTGAGGATATACTTGTTATACATCGGTTTTAATCCGTGTTTCTCATTCTCATTGAGTACCCATCCAGCTATATTAGTATCCCACCATACATTAGCGATCCTCTGCCCCCACTGGAAAGTAACTACTTTATCATCAAACTTAATATTATGATTGATGCACTTAAGGGATCCGTTAGCCAGATAAGGGAGCATAACCGCCTTACACTCCTCCTCTGTCATTTGCCCCTCAACTCTTTTATTCTGGAGATCCGTATGATTAAACGGTACATAGAAACTAGGGAGATCTGGATTATATAAACAGATACCTACTAAAATATCGTTATACACATCCAGCCCTGTAGTTTCCACATCCAGTACATACTCACTTACTCCAGTTAAGTAGGTTTCCATTACCTCCTTAAGCCTCTCTGGAGTACGGATAATCTCATACTCTCCCTCAGCATGGAGCCTACCGCTCTTTACCAGCTCATTTATTACCTCCAGCCCTTTAAGTAAGGTATTCTGGTTTCTTTTCAAATTTATATTACATACTTTTTTATGAGCTAATCGGCTACTAAGATCCTCCAGATCCACGCTCTCTCTACTCATATCTACCTTTATCTCTCTTGCCATCCTGTATCCTCCTGTTAAAAAAAACGTGAGGGGCTCTTAATTTTACCCCTCACTCTTACCTCATTTCCCAGCTTTATAGAGGTTCTCTCTCAATGAGCCCATTTTCTGTATGTTAGGATATATTTAGGTGGTAAACACTCACATTCACACTTATACCTATCAATCCGCTCCTTTATGTTTTGTCTGCCAAGAGATTACAACTTACTTAAAATACTCTTGTAGCTCCTGCTCCGCTGTCATTGTTACTATCGTTATTGTTACCCTTGTTAAGCTGTAATCTACCCTCGATAGCCTTAATCTGATCCTCACGATCCAGATCTAAGATAAGTGATCCTACTAAGTTCTGAGGCTCTGGGATCTCCATCTCACTAGGATCCTTAGGGAAATACTGGTATGTAGTCTTAAGGCTACCCTTTGCTCCAGATCTCTTAATCTTAATATCTCTCTTAGTGAGATCTCCGTACTCTCCAGCTAAGCCGATAAGGTTCTTAATATCTGTTAAGCCTCTCTCCCAGAGCTGTACCTGCTTATCCTTATCTTTCTCATCCTTGTTAATCATCTGTAAGAACATTCTAAGCTGAGGCTTATTACCGCTCTTACAAAACTCACAGCTCTCTCCTTTACAGAGGCAAGTACGATCTCTACCGCTACCGTCTACATCTAACTTGTGTACCTCATAGATGGGAAAATCATAATCTGTTTCTCCATCCTTTACTCCTACCTCTCCTTTGTGGAGTAATCTTACTGTAGCTGTATCTCCATCATCCTTTAACTGAAACCAGCCTGTTTTAGAAAATCCTCCATTGTCATACTTGTTAATAAGATCCTGTAATCCCATTTTTGTATCCTCCTGTTTTTCCTTGATTTTTTTTTCTATAACTACAGCATCAAAGCCTTTACAGCTCCTACCATGCTGTTGATAGCAAAACGCTTATCCACATTCTTTCCTACCAGCACATCCGCCTTATGCTCACTCTTTTTAGTAAGCACTACAGCCTCTCCTTTTAAGATGGCTAACAGGGTTCTTAAACTACTCATACCGCTTACCTCCTTGCTTTTCGTGATAAATAACTTAATCACATCCACCCAGATTATTTAGACAGCATATTGATAACCAGCTAAAATAAATTTCTTTTTGAGGTTCTTGATATGCCAACTTACGGTAGCATTAGTAATATTGAGAGCCTTAGCAATCTCTCCCTTAGCTCCTCCAGCCATGAGGATATTTACCGCTACCTGCTCCTTATCATTGAGCTGTAAGCTATCTAAGAGATCCATAAACTCTACAGAGCTAAAATCCTTACACTCTACCTCAAAGGTGCTATCTGTTTCTGTACCGCCCTCTTTATTGATCTCAGATAACCGATCTAAGCTATCTGGAGCGGTACCTGTAAATCTTTTCTGGCGTGTAGCCTCGTTGTATAAACGGTTAAGGTGCTGGCGTACATAAACCTTAAGGAGAGTTGAAAAAGCTACTCCCTGCTCTGGATCGTAATCCTCTATAGCTCTAAGCATCGGTATATAACTCTCACTTGTAAGATCCTCTAACTCAGAATTAGGGATAGAGGTTAAATAAGGGGATACTAAAAGGTTAATAAGCCCCTTGTTAGCCTCTATGAGCTCTTTAAGATAGCTCTCATCTCTACTCTCTTTGTACGCTTTAATAAGTTCCTCATTTGTTCCTGTAATAAATCCTTTACTCATCCTGTTTTCCTCCTTTAATATCCTGTGAGATGGTCTTTCCAGCCATCTCCGTACTCTTTGACAAGATCGTTAATATCCTTTAGGCTCGTATGCCATTTGAGGTTGATAAACCGAAAACCTTTAGGTATCAGTAACCTCTTGATCTGGGAGGCTCCTTTTCTCCCTGCATCATCGTTATCTGTGGCAATTACAAACCGCCTAAAAGGTGTACGCTCCAGCTCTTTACACTGATCCTCTGAGATATGTGATCCCATGATGGCTACCGCTGGTACTCCATAAGAGATAAGGCTGAGAGCATCTATCTCACTCTCTGTAATCCAAACCTCCTCTATCTGATCTGCTGAGCCCCAGCTAAAAGATCCGTTTAGGATCTCCCAGAGCCCAAACACTACGGAGGTTTTATCTATCTCTTTTGCGTTATAAAAATGCTTTCCAGCTATGCTCCTGCCCTTGTAAAAGATCACTTTCCCATCCATGCCCCTTACAGGGAAAAGCACTGTTTTATCCTCTGGATCAAACCCCAGCTCATAAGCCTCTAGCACCCAGTTAGCTATCCGCCTTTTATGTAGGTACCTACACGCCTCCTCACTCTGTAGGAGGTTCTGTGTGTACTGCTTAACTAAACTCTCCTCCAATACTGAGGATTTAGCTGTGGAGCCTCTGTACATATCCAGATCTGGGAGCTCTCTCTCCTCCGTCTGGTAGTTGTACTGATTTACCAGCCACTTAAAGCCCTCTACTGGGCTACTCAGCCCTAACAGATCCGCTACAAACTGAGGTAGATCCGCTGTGTATCCACAGGTGTAGCAATGCACCGTACCAGCCTCATAGGTCTTATCCTTTGTTACCTTTTGCTGTAGGAGCACTCCGCAAGATGGGTTATGCTCCTTACCGTTTGCGTGAAAAGGGCAAGTACACATAAGATCCGATCCTGTGTTTTTAATCTCCTTAAGTAGCCCTGCTCCGTAGAGCTGGAGCTTAAGATCCTTAAGTACCTGCTCTACTGTGGCTACTATTGGAGTTTTCCAGATCGTTATCACTTTTTAGCCTTTGCCTTTTTAGGAGCTGTGAGCTTAAGCATTACTACCTCTGTTACCTTTAAGGCATCTGCTAATACTTCCTGTGGCAACTCTCCAGCCTCTACCGCCTTAAGAGTTGCATCCTCATCCACAGCCTCTACCGTCTTGATACAGCCTGTGAGATTTCTCTCATGGAGTTCTGCTAAGAGCTTTTCCTCATCCATGCTCTTACGCTCCTGCACAATTCGCTCAAAGCGGTATCCAGCCTCATCCGTGTAATCACTTTCTCCAGCCTCTAACATCGCATCCTTAAGGAGTGCCTTGTATTTCTCCTCCTCTTTCTTTGCACTGTCTAAGGCTAACTTTCTGGCTTTATAAGCCTCCTTTAACTCCGCTAAATTCATTAGCTTGTACCTCCTTTAAAAATTAAAATATATTCCTAAAACTACTGTTGAACAGTAGTGTATAGGTAAAAAAATATAGGGAGATGAGCTTTAGTAGCTTTCTCCTACTGTTTAGTAGTATAATGGAGTATTTACCACTTGTCAATAAAAAATTCTGTTTAACAGTAGTTTTTGTATGTTTTGCTTTACTTTTCTACTGTTTAGGTGTATTATTTAATCATCCCTCAAAGAGAGGAGGTGATACAATGGCTAACAATTCCTCTCTCACGGATAACTTTGTAAAAGCTCTGAGTTACTACTTAGCACTATCTGGAAAGAGTAAGAAAGAGGTAGCGGATGGTATTGGGATACCGCCTACTACTTTCTCCTCTTGGAGTAATGGTAAACACTTACCAGACATGGATAGACTCCAAAACCTAGCTACATACTTAGGAGCCCCTGTTAGTGAGTTTTTCGATTTTACCGCTAACACTTCTACTCCAGATCCGCTACTTACAGAGCTCACAGATATTTTTTCTGAGTTATCTACTGAGGATAAGCTCTTAGTGAGGGATGTAGCTCTTAGGATCTACAAACTCCAACACACAGAGGAGTAATCCTCTGGGGAGCCAGTCTTATATAGGCTGGCTCTTTCTTTTTATTCTGCTACCAGTATTTTCCTAAAGTTACTGGTAATATCTGTTAAAAAGCTGGGATCTGTGGCTCACTCTCACGCTCTCTAAGAGGTGTAGAGTTTCCAGCCTTTGAAAAATCCATATAAGCCAGAGGGATACCGTACAGATCGCTAAGCTCTTGTGCTTTCTCCATCTTAGGAGCTGTCTTACCTGTTTCCCAGCTAACAATGGTCTTATCACTACAGCCTAAGATCTCTGCTACCTCTGCCTGTGAGTATCCTGCCTGTATTCTGCAAGCGGAGAGCCTCCATTTCATTTCAAAGTAATTCATTAACTAGCCCTCCCTGCTTTATATTTTTCCAGAGCCTCCTCTGTTACAAACTTCTTAAGAGTAGGGATCATTACCTCACGCTCTACAGCCTCCAGCTTTCCGCTCTGGATATTTCTGTATACATTTCTCTCACTACAGCCTAAGATCTGGGCTACCTCCTCTACTGTGTAGGCTTTCTCCTGTGGCTCCTCCTGCTTTTCCTCTACCACCTCTACAGGAGCCTCCTCTCCAAACACTGGAGCATACTTAGTCTTAAAAGCCTCACTCTGAGCTCCGATAATACGCCCTGCCATAAGATCACAGCCAGCCTTAGTAATGTGGTACAATCTACCGCCCTTATCTGGATCCTCTGAGAAATACTTAGGAGCCTCATCTCCTAACTGTGTAATATATTTGCGGATCGCTCTTAAAAGGTTATCGTGCCTCTTTCCCAGCATCTCCGCTACTTCTTTACTTGTAATCGTCATATAAAAAAGTACCTCCTTTTCCGATTTACTTAACCTAATCAGAAAAAGAGGTAACATTTAGAGAAATTTTTATTATTTTTTCTTACTTAAATCAAAAATAGAGATTTTATCATTCTCTGAGTTAATTCTGGTATTAGTATCTACCACAATTTTATTATCTAAGATACCTGCTACAAGCCTCTGGATAATCTCTAACTCTCCCATCTCGTGGAAATAAATAGGGTACACATCTCCCTCATCTGTAAGGTACATCGGTACAATTCTACCCTTAGGTACTGGCTTTGTTTCTTTAGAACCCATAATCTTTCTCTCCTCCTTTATCCTTTTCTCCATCTGGTTTATCGTCCTTTTTATCCTCTGTACTCTCCTCTGGATTTTCACTAAGGAGAGGCTTAAGGTATCCTGTGTTTACTTCCCAGATCATAAGTACCTCTTTGTTATTGATACCATATCTGTTTTTCTTAACACTGATCTTAAGAGTGCCATCTATCACAGATAGAGATAATACTCTTGTGGCGTTCTGTCCTACACCGTCACTCTCTGCCAGATCGTGGAGCTCTGGGCTCTCTCCTTTTTTACGGTTCTTAACTGCCTCACGGTTAGCCTGTGCCATAAGAAGTACAGGCTTTTTAAGCTCCTTACTCATCAAAAAGAGATCCTCTGAGATATTGTTATAAGCTATTCTAGGTATATCCGCCCTACGCTTATCACTCATAAGAGAGAGCTGATCTATTACAATCATATCCGCCCCATGCTTAATAGCTAAGCTCTTGATCTCATCCACATTAGGCTTACGCCCCTCAAAATCATCTGGAGTAACTACGATAAATCCACTCTTTTGCTGGAGCTGTGTTATGTACTTCTCATAATCCTCCTGTAAGTACTTTGCTCCGTCTGTATCTGGTTTCTTTCCCAGAGTACCAGATCCATTAAGGAGCCCCATATTACTAAAGTGCTTATTGAGAGTATCAAAACGAAAACCAACCATAGCGGTACTCATTTCTCCAGAGTACATAAGGATCTTATAACCCATGTTCCACGCCATAGTAGCAAAGTACTCTCCGATCCATGTTTTACCTACGTTAGTACGCCCTGTGAGTACTACCAGATCCTCTCCCCAGAGCCATCCATTAGTAATCTCATCCAGCTTAGGAATACCTGTAGGAATACCTATAAGCCCCTTTACCTCACAACGCTTTTTATACTCTGTAAGACGATCTCCAGCTTTAGAGATAATATCATAGCCATCTTTATTCCTGCTCACTGGTACGGATTTCTCCAGCTTTTCTATCTCCTCTTTGAGGTACTGGATAGCCTTAATACTATCCTCTTTTACTACCTTTGCTGTATCCTCAATCAGAGGCACCAGCTTAGTATATGTGTAAGCCTCTTTGAGCTTATATACTAAGTAATCTGTACTCTCTGTAACCTCCAGCATTTGAAAATCTTTGAACCTGCCTAAAAAGGTTAGTTTATCTGGCATCTGCTTATAGCTGTTGTAATGCTCTATAATAAAATGGATCTCATCCTTACAGGTAAGAAACATCTCCTCTACTACTCCGTTAGAGTGGAGGATCTCCAGATCTGGAGCATCTAATACCTTACAGAGTAAGCTCTGCTCAATCATATTAGCCATTTATAATCCCCCTCCTATCTCCGCTTGTAATTTCTACTACCTGTGAGGATCCTAATACTCTACTGGCTATCCGATCCCCTAACTCGCCCCTAAGCTCCTCTGGAGAGAGGTTACTGGTATAGATCGTAGTGAGGTTATTAGATACTCTGGTATTTATAATACTTACCATCCTCTCCCTTACCCAATCTGTTACCCTCTCTGCTCCTATATCATCTATGATAAGGAGCCTACAGGTTTTTATCATTCTGAGTATCTCATCAAACTCTGGATCTTTGTTATCATAGTTATCTCTGAGATCTTCTAAGAAAGTGGGAAGAAAAATATATAGCCCCTCATTTTCCAGCCCTGTATTAAAAGCTATCTTTCTGAAAAAGTAACTCATAATCTTACAAGCCCATGAGGTTTTACCATTCCCTGTACTCTTTCCCCAGATATATAAACCTCTGCCCTCATCTACCATACTGAGCACATCATTTTTATAATTATCCAGAGTTGTAAACGCCTCCAGATCCTCTCCATTCTCTGGCTTAAGAGCGATAGTATAACGGTATCTCTCTGGGATCCTGCTTAAATTGTATAAAGCTCTAAGTACTCTGTAGCCTCCGCACACATCACTACAGGAGCTTTTATCTTTCTGGCAATAATCACTTGCATAACATTTCATCCGCTTTTACCTCCTTTTGAGTAATCCTAATCACAAAAGAGGTAAAAATTTAGAGGAGAGCTTTTACACCCTCCTCCAGATTACTTAAACACAATATCTTTACCCTCAGCATCTTTAAGGGTATTACCGCTAAACTTTTTACTAATCGCTGTAGGCTTTCCCTGTCTACCATAGTTCTTAAGTGGATAGAGGTCTTTCCATCCCTTATCTATACTCTGATCCACAATAGCCAGAGCTACTACAGGATCCTCTCCAGCATTATCTCTAAGAGTACTAGCAAACTTTTCTACCGTAGTTACTTTAGGAGTATAGTTTTTACCCCTACAATACTGGATAAATTTACTAAGAGCCTCTTTCACAAACTTATTAACAGGATCCTCTAAGATAGTACTATAAGATTTCTTTTTAGGGGCTTTGCCCTCCATCTCTTTAGAGATGGATTTTTCTATATTATCTTTACTATCTTTATTGAGTAAAAAATTTTTACTCGTATCGTGTAAAGTTTTTTTACTCGTTGGATCCTCATCGGATAAAATTTTTTTACTCGGTCTTAAAGCTGTATAGCTGTTGTAAATGAGAGCCCCTTTAGTGGTACTGCTCTTAGTGAGGAGCCCCTGTTTAACTAGGTTATCTAAAGTGTTAATTACTGTAGGTCTTGATACACCACCCAGCCACTCACAGAGGTAGTCTACACTCCCTGTAAAAGCTGTGTTAGTAGTCTGAGAAAATCCGTAGATGATCGCATAGAGCATAAGAGCATTACCCTTTAGTTTTAGCTCTGTTACCATCCATCCCTGTACAGCAAAGTAATTATCCTCTCTTACTTTTATCTGTTTTGCCATAATTACCTCCAGTTAAGGAGAGAGGAGAGATACTCTCCCCCCCCCTGTAAGTATTACTCCATCTCTGAGATAACTTTCTCAATGTTATCACACACCTCATCAAACGCCTGTTTAATAATAGCCTCTCTCTGAGTAGGATCTGTACCTCCATCAATCTTAATCTCCATATTGACTGTAGGCTTACACCAGATACCACTCTTATTCTGTACACTCATACCCAGCTCTACGCTGATACCTGCTACCCTTGCTGTAAAATCATTTGCCATCTTTGTTATCCTCCATCTCTTTTAAATTCTTTTCTCTGCGTGCCATTCTACGGTTATACTCCTCCACGGATTTACAGCCCATCTTTCTAGCTACTACCTTTTTGTGGAGGAGGGTACCGTTATTCTTTTGGATCTGCCTCTGCATTTTCCTTTTGAAACTGCTCACTCTTTTCTGCCTCCATTTCTGCTACGCTGTGCCATACTTCATCCTCTGTTTCAATCTCACATATACTATTATGTGGATTGATAATAACCGTAACATCACAGCTATTAGAATTAAAGCTAGGTAATCCAGATCCGTAACCGCCATTACCTTTAAGTTTGGTTCCTAAGGCGGTAGAGATAATATCCTCTAAGGATTTACCATTTACCTCTAAACCGTATCCGTGATCCGATACCTCAGCATTTGTAAAACTGATTTTAAGCATCCTGCTTACCTCCTTTTCTTTTGATACTTAACCTAATCACACAAACGGTAATTTTTTAGATAGCCCTCAAAATTAAGGACAAAAAAAAAGAGGAGAGCTTTTACACTCTCCTCACACTTAGGGGCTACTTTTTAAGTTTTGCTTTTCTTGGTAATGAGGCATAAGCCTTTATAGCCTCCAGATCCTCCTCATACCAGTATCTATAGCCTCCCTCATCTCTTACGCTTGCTGGAATAGCTCCAGCATCTTCCCAGAGGCGGATAGATTGAGTAGAGGCTCCTACCAGATCCGCTACCTCTTTCCTTGTGTATACTCTTTTTCCTGTATCTGCATCTATTGTTATCGCTCTCATTATGTACCTCCATTTTGAGTTATTATACCACACCTGTATATTAAATGCTAAGTAATTTGTTAAGGATGGTTTTAATATCCTGCTTAGATCCTTTACCGTCTACTACTCGATCAATGAGATCTTTATTTTCTAACAGGTAATCCTCTACCGCCTCATCTATGGTACCCTTAGCTACCATAGAGATTACATTTACAGCCCCTACGGTACCTATTCTGTGGGCTCTATCCTCAGCCTGTGCATTATCTCCGCTATTCCATGCTTTGTCCATAAAGAATACATAAGAGGCTTTATTTAAGGTTAATCCAGTACCCATAGCTCCTATGGTTCCTATAGCTACTTTACAGTGTGGGTTAGTCTGGAAATTGTCTACTAATCTCTGCCTCTGCTCTGGAGGTACCTCTCCTGTAATTACAATCGGATCATATTCACTAAGCTCTATCCCCAGATCCTTAGCTATCGTGCTCCATTGAGAAAATATGATAGCCTTATGACCGTTAGGGATAATCTCCTCCTCCAGCATCTCCTTAATACGATCCAGCTTAGGGCTATCATCTGTTAAGTTAGGATTACCACTGGTAAGCTGTCTGAGGCGGAGAGTACAATTAAGCGGATTAACAGAGGCTAAGATATTCTCCATATCCGCTACAATGCCATTTTTAATATCCCTGTACTGTTTTTTCTGGGCTGTGGTAAGTTCTACATACTCAGTACTGTACAGCTTAGGAGGGAGATCTAGTACCTCCTCTTTCTTTCTTCTTAGCATTACAGTATTTAACTCAGCATTGAGGCTATCTAAGTTTTTATATCCGATTACTTTATAGCCTCCAAAACCTCCCATAGTACAATAGGCATTTCTAAAACTATAAAAGGATCTTCTCTCTACTCCCAGCCATGTAAGGATATTCCACAGATCCTCCGCTTTATTCATCGGAGTACCAGATAATCCTATTTTAACTGGAGCTTTCAAAAATCTAAGAGCTTTTCCCTGTTGAGAGCCTCCGTTTTTAGCCTTGTGGATCTCATCCACAATGATAGCCCCTATATAACCATCCTTAATCCCCAGATAGAGAGCATCCTGTATTTTCTCATTTCTGAGGCTCTCAATATTGATAATCCCAAAATAAGAGGAGCCTCTGTACCAGTCATTTAGCTGTTGTACTCTAACATCCATTGTCTTACCGTCTACCATTACACAGCCCTCGTTAGAGTGGATCTGGATCTCTTTCTCCCAGTTATATTTTACAGAATTTACTCCACACACAATAAGGGTTTTAATGAGCTCTTTCTTTCTGGCTACACAAATATCAATACTCTCCTTTGTCTTGCCTAAGCCCTGCTCATCTCCGATAAGTAAAGAGTTTTTCTCCATTCCATAATTAAAAGCCTCGATCTGATGAGGGAGGGGAGCTGTCTTAAAATCAAAATCTCTTACAGGCTTAATACCCTTTAGCCTCTCCTGTGTAGCCTCCCTTTTATCCTCGATCTCCTTAGTATTGAGAGCTTGTACTACAGCCTCCTCACTTTTGATATTGCTAAGCCCTACTTTCTCTATGAGAGCTGGTAGCTCATGTGCTGGGATCTCCCACGCCCTATCCTCTGGTAAATATCTCCGCTCTGCCAGCTCTTTTACCTTAGCTACAGTAGTGGGATCGTATCTAAATGAGATTTTAAAAGCATCATCAAAATAAGTACCTTTTTCCAGTTTTTCTACTGTTATCATAAAAATAAACCTCCTGTGATTTAGTCTTTATATAACTTAATCACAGGAGGTAAATATATTTAGATAACCCCTATATAATTTATGCTACTAACTGCACATAAAGCCCCAGCTTTCTAGTACAGTACATATAATCCTCTAAGTAGTGGATCATACTTTCAGTATGTATCTCGGAACATTTTTCCCCACAAGCCCTGTAATCTGTCCCGGCAGAACTTCCAACGAACAATCAAGGGAAAATGTATTATAATTTTTCACTAGATGGTCAATTTTTAACATCGGCTATCCCTCCAATATTAATTCTAATAAATTCTTTAGTTCTTCATCACTGATGCCGCATCTTCTGGCTTTAAAAACTGCTTTTTCTAAATCCGCTTCAATTTCTTTTTTCTGTTCTTCAAGCAAAAGCTCTGTATTTGCAGCCGTGATGTATGTTCCTTTTCCATGTATTGTAATTGCAAATCCTTCTTCTTCCAGAGCATCATATGCTTTTTTTACCGTCAACGCACTGATTTTAAGTTCTTTTGCCAGCATACGCACAGAAGGAAGATTCTCATCTTCTTTAAGTTCTCCTTTGCGAATCTGTGTCTTCACCACATCTACAATTTGCTCATAAATCGGCACCATAGATGAATGATTGATAATAATATTCAATCTCACTTCCTCCTTTCCGTATAAACAGTGTATAACAGCATATAGCTGTTGTCAAGTGTTATATACTGTTTATTTCTATTTTTCTTTAAAAAAATTCACAATTCCCTATAACGCAAAAAAATCTCCTAAATGCCAGGACACATTTTGCCCTGCCTTTAGGAGATTTTTTTCCTGTTACATTCCCCGGAAGCGCTGATACCGCTGTTCTGCCAGTTCTTCACCGCTCATCTGCTGATATTTTACCAAAAATCCCGCGATTTTGCGCTTCATATATAAAGTGACACGATTCATATTGTCGCTGCTTACGATTGGAAATTCCGGCAGAATCTGTTCGATAATGCCCAGTTCCTTTAAATCCTGTGCTGTCAGTTTCATTACCTGCGCCGCTTTTTCTGCTTTGGATGCGTCCTTCCACAAAATTGAGGCAAAGCCCTCCGGTGAGAGAATTGAATACACCGAATTTTCCAGCATCCAGACTTCATTTCCCGCTGCAAGCGCCAGCGCACCGCCGCTTCCGCCTTCGCCAATGACAATCGAAAGCACCGGCACTTTTAAATCTGCCATTTCAAACAGATTTTTTGCAATCGCTTCACCCTGTCCGCGTTCTTCCGCACCGATGCCACAGTATGCACCCGGTGTATCCACAAGGCACAATACCGGACGGTGAAATTTTTCTGCCTGTTTCATCAGACGCAGTGCTTTACGGTATCCTTCTGGATACGGCATTCCGAAATTACGCACAATATTCTCTTTTGTCGTTGCACCTTTCTGCTGTCCAATCACCGTCACCGGCTGTTTTCCAAAAAACGCGATACCACCTACAACCGCGCCGTCATCACGGTACGCCCTGTCACCATGCAGTTCATAAAAATCTTTGGTGAGATAGCCGATATAGTCAAGCGCCGACGGACGTTTACCGCTTCTTGCAATCTGCACCTTTTCCCATGCCGACAACTGCTTCTTTTCATTTTTTGCCGCCAACAGTGCTTCTTCTTTTTTAATATCAATTTTTTTTGCATATATGTCATCTAAATACTGCTGATAGCGGCTCATTGTTTCTACCTGTGGCTTTTTATGCAGCCGCAGCAGTGTCGATAAGGTCTGCTTTAAAAATCTGCGTTCCACGATATTATCAATCAATCCATGTTCCAGTAAAAATTCCGCCCGCTGAAATCCTTCCGGCAGTTCTTCCCCTATGGTCTGTCTGATAACACGCGGTCCTGCAAATCCGACCAGCGCCTGCGGTTCTGCAAGAATAATATCACCCAGCATGGCAAAGCTTGCCGTCACGCCGCCGGTTGTCGGATTGGTAAGCACGGTAATATAAAGTCCGCCTGCCGCATCAAATTTTTTCAGCGCCGCCGCCGTCTTTTCCATTTGCATGAGTGATACAATACCCTCCTGCATTCTCGCGCCCCCGGAACAGGTAAATATTATCAGCGGAAGCTTTTCTACCGTTGCCCGCTCAATTGCCCTTGTCAGCTTCTCCCCCACGGCATATCCCATGCTTCCCATAAGAAATCGTGTATCGCACACTCCGACTGCCGCTTCCATGCCGTCTATTTTTCCTTTTCCGGTAATCACTGCTTCATTTAAACCGGTGTCTCTCTGTAAATCCCCAAGTTTTTCTTCATATCCTTTAAAATGACAGGGATTGCCGCCGGTAAATTCTTCGTCCAATTCTTCAAATGTCTGTGCATCAAACACCATTTTTATCCGCTCATACGCGCCTATTTTCATATAATGTCCGCATTTCGGGCAGACATAAGCATTCTGCGTAAAATCCTCTGTCAGAATCATTTCATGACAGCTTTCGCATTTTGTATACAATCCGTCCGGGACATTCGGCGCTTCCGCCTGATTCTGATGCCGCACCGGCTGATTTTCCTTTTTAAATAATCCTTTTAAATGCACACTCTATCCCTGCCTTTTATTTTAAAATTAATTCCGTTTTAAGCGGTTTCTTCAAAATTTTTCTCAATAAAATCTGTATGAACCGCACCGCTTTCAAATTCCTTATTTTTTAAAATCTCATACTGAAAGTCCAGATTGGTCGTTACACCTTCAATAATAACTTCCCCTAAAGTACTTCTCATCTTTTTCAATGCTGATTCACGGTCTTTATCATATACCATTACTTTCATAATCATCGAATCATAATACGGTGGTATTATATAGCCCGGATAAACTGCCGTATCAATCCGCACACCATTTCCGCCGGGAATATGCAGTTCCTGAATCGTACCCGGACACGGTGCAAAATTTTTTCCCGGATTTTCGGCATTAATCCGTACTTCCATTGCATGACCCGTCAGATGAATATCACTTTGACGCAGTCCGAGTTCCTCTCCCGCAGCAATCCGTATCTGCTCTTTTACAAGGTCAATGCCTGTGACAAGCTCTGTCACCCCATGCTCCACCTGAATTCTGGTGTTGATTTCCATAAAATAAAACTGTCTGTGGCTGTCTAAAAGAAATTCCACCGTCCCGGCATTGCGGTATCCGACTGCTTTTGCCGCCCGAACCGCCATTGCTCCCATTTGTTCCCGCAAATCCTCGTCCAGCGCTGTACACGGTGATTCCTCAATCATTTTCTGATGTCTGCGCTGTACCGAACAGTCGCGTTCACCCAAATGAATCGTATTGCCCTCATTATCCGCCAGTATCTGAAACTCGATATGTTTTGGATGTTCAATATATTTTTCAATATACATGGAATTGTCGCCAAAACCATTTTCGGCTTCACGCTGTGCATTTTGAAAATTTTTCTCAAAATCTGTACTGTTTTGCACCACACGCATACCTTTTCCACCACCACCAAGTGCCGCTTTTATCATGACCGGATAACCGATTTCATCTGCAAATTTCCTGCCTGCTTCCGCCGTAAAAATGGGTTCTTTCGTACCCGGAATGACTGGAACACCCGCCCGCACCATTGCATTTCTGGCTTCCGATTTATTTCCGGTTTCTTCGATTGTCCTTGCAGACGGACCGATAAATGCAATGTTACATTTTTCACAAAGTGCAGCGAATTTGCTGTTTTCAGATAAAAACCCAAAACCCGGATGAATGGCATCAGCCCCCGATGCAATCGTTGCGCTTAAAATGCGTTCCATATTCAGATAACTGTCCTTTGCTTCTGCCTTTCCGATACAAATGCTTTCATCGGCAAGCTGGGTATGCAGTGCGTCGGCATCCGCCTGTGAATACACGGCAACCGTTTTGATGCCCATTTCACGGCATGCCCGGATAATGCGCACCGCAATCTCCCCTCTGTTTGCAATCAATAACTTCTGAAACATTTCTTCTTTCCTTTCCGCAGACATTTTTACATGTTTAGCCAATCATAAAGGTCAATTCCGCGGTAAGTGCAGTTTCTCCATCTACGCTTGCCGTCACTTTTCCGATTCCGACAGGACCTTTGCTTTTAATAATTTCACATTCCATTTTCAGCTTGTCGCCCGGCACAACCTTTCTTTTAAAACGTGCGTTATTTACTGCGCCAAAGTATGCTGTCTTTCCTTTATTCTTTTCCAGTGACAGAATTGCCACCGCTCCGACCTGTGCGCAGGCTTCTATCTGTAAGACACCGGGCATCACCGGTTCTCCCGGAAAATGTCCCGCAAAATACGGTTCATCGTATGTCACACACTTATATCCGACTGCCCGCTGTCCCGGCTCGCACTCCGTCACCGTATCCACCAGCAGAAACGGATGTCTGTGTGGAATAATCTCCATAATTTCCTTTGTTGTAAGCATATTTTTCTCCATTCCACAGATGATTTCTCATCTACTATTCGGGTTGTTTGCTTTCACCCGGAAGCAAACAACCATGTGAAAATGCTTTAATTTATGGCATTTTCACATTCCACAGATGATTTCTCAAGGCATCTTTGTGATGTCTGCATCACAAAGTGCCGTGTGAAAATGCTTTGATTTATGGCATTTTCACACTCCTACAATAAACAGCGGCTGTCCAAACTCGACCATTTCACCGTTTTCAACCAGCACTTCTTTGACAATTCCGTCACACTCGCTTTCAATTTCATTCATCAGCTTCATTGCTTCGATAACACCGAGTGTCTGTCCTTTTTTTACGGTATCGCCCACTGTAACAAATGGTTCGTCTTCCGGGGACGGCGCACTGTAGAAAATGCCGACCAGCGGCGAAGCAACAACTGTACCCTCTGCCTGCTTTTCATTTTTTTGCGTATCGGTCTGATATTCACCGCCCGCCGCCGTAAAGCTGTATCCGTCCATGGCTGCCGGATTTCCTGTCGTCATGCTCTGCATTCTTTCCTCGGAAACACCGGACCGGTTTCCTGCCTGTGATGCCTGCATACAGCCGGACTGTATACCCGGCTCGCCTGTCTGCTGTACCGGATTGAATTCTTTTACGCGTTCCGCGGTAAGCGTAAGCTTCGTTTCTCCTTCTTCCAGTGAAAAACCTGTCAGCGCGCTTTTCGACACGGCATCTATCAGTTTTAAAATCTGCTCTAATTCCATAACTGCCTCATTTCTTTTATGAAAACTTTTTCACAAGAAGCGTTGCATTGTGTCCGCCAAATCCAAGGGAATTGGACAGCACCGTCTTCACCTCTGTTTCAATGCCTTTTCCTTTAATATACTGCAAATCCATTTCGTCTTCTGTTTCCGTAAGCCCCACATTTGGATGCAGATACCCATCTGTTACCGACTTGATACAGGCAATCAGCTCTACCGCACCTGCCGCACCCAGAAGGTGTCCGACCATGGATTTGGTGGAGCTGACCGGTACATTTTCTGCCGCTTCGCCAAATGCCAGCTTAATTGCCCTCGTTTCAAACAAATCGTTGTGATGTGTACCGGTTCCGTGTGCATTGATATAATCCACTTCCTGCGGTAATACGCCTGCTTCCTGCATGGCATTTGTCATGGCACGTGCCGCGCCGCTTCCGTCTTCCGCCGGAGAGGTGATATGATACGCATCACTTGAACAGCCGTATCCGGCAATTTCCGCATATATATGCGCGCCGCGCTTCTTGGCATGTTCTAAGGATTCCAGTACCAGAACACCCGCACCTTCTCCCATAACAAATCCGTTTCTGTTCTTATCAAACGGCAAGGATGCCCTAAGCGGGTCTGTGCTTGTAGAAAGTGCCGTAAGTGCCGTAAATCCTCCGATTCCAATCGGTGTAATACTGCTTTCCGTACCACCGCAGACCATAACATCTGCATCACCGCACTGGATAGAGCGGTATGCCTCCCCGATAGAATTTGTTCCTGTCGCACAGGCTGTTACCACATTGATGTTTTTTCCTTTTAATCCGTATGCAATGGATACATTTCCTGCCGCCATATTGGTAATCATAAGCGGAACTAACAGTGGATTAATCCTTCCCGGTCCACGCTCCAGCAGCTTTTTATGCTCACGCTCCATGGCATCTAAGCTGCCGATTCCGGAACCGATAGACGTTCCGACGCGGTATGCGTCTTCTTTTTCCATATCCAGTCCGGCATCTTTAATTGCCTGTCCTGCCGCCGCTACCGCATACTGACTGAACAATTCCATACGTTTTGCCTGTTTAAAATCCATATATGCCTGTGCATCAAAGCCTTTTACTTCTGCTGCAAGCTTTACCTTAAAATCCGTTGTATCAAATTTTGTAATTGCACCGATACCGACTTTTTGTGCTTTTACGTTTTCCCAGAATTCCTCTACGGTCAAACCAATCGGTGTAATTGCACCCATTCCTGTCACAACTACTCTGCTTTTCTGCATTTCTTCCTCCAATCTGCTCATCTGCCCCTCAAAACTGCTTTACCTTCGTTTAGAAACAATATCGTCTATACCATGCCGCCGTTGACTGACAGCACCTGTCCGGTAATATACGATGCCTTATCCGAAGCCAGAAATACCGCCGCTTGTGCTATATCCTGCGCCGTTCCCATGCGTTTTAAAGGAATTGATGACTGTACACTTTCCTTTACACTGTCAGAAAGCACAGCTGTCATATCTGTGTCAATATAACCCGGTGCAATCGCGTTGACTGTAATCTGTCTGGATGCCAGTTCTTTTGCCGCAGATTTTGTAAGCCCGATAACACCGGCTTTGGATGCCGCGTAATTTGCCTGTCCTGCATTTCCTGTCAGACCGACAACCGATGCCAGATTGATAATCCTGCCGCTTCTTTGCTTTATCATATATTTTGCTGCGTGGCGGATACAGTGAAATGTTCCTCCAAGATTGACTGCAAGCACCTGTTTAAAATCCTGTTCTGACATTCTAAGAAGCAGTCCGTCCTTTGTTATTCCTGCATTATTTACTAAAATGTCGATTTTTTCATATTTTTGTACGACATATTTTATCATTTCCTCGACAGCCGCAAAGTCTGACACATCACACTGATATTTTTCCGCACTGCCGCCGTTTTTTAAAATACTATCTACCGTATCCTGTGCCGCCTGTGCATTTCCCGCATAATTTACAATCACAGTTGCACCTTCTTTGGCAAGGCTTTTCGCAATCGCACTTCCGATTCCCCTGCCTGCGCCTGTTACCAGCGCAATTTGTCCGTTCATTTCCTGCATGATGCCCTCCTGACTATTCTGTGATAAGCTGTGATAAATCTTCTTCCTTTTCAATATTGATACAGGTGATTCCTTCACACTGCATTTCCTTTGCCGTCTTTTTTACAAATCCGGTCAGTGTTCTTCCCGGTCCGATTTCTATAAATGTGTCAAAGCCGTCCGTGATTAACTTACGTAACGTCTGTTCAAAGCGTACCGGTGAATAAACCTGCTTTCTTAACAGTTCCGGAATTTCTTTGCTGTCTGTTACATATTCCGCTGTCAGATTGGCAATATACGGAATCTGAATTTTGTTAAATGTAATCTTTCCGAGTTCTTTTTGGAGCTGTTCTCCCGCGCCGTAAAGCAATGGAGAATGAAACGGTCCGCTGACCTTTAACGGCACCACTCTTTTTGCACCTGCCTGCTTTAAAACTTCTGCTGCCCGTTCCACTTCGCCTTTTTCACCGGAAATGACAATCTGTCCCGGACAATTATAATTGGCAATGCCGATTTTTGCAGTGTCCAGTGATGTTTTTAATACTTCTTCCGTCTGTTTTGCACTAAGTCCCAACACTGCCGCCATACTGCCCTGACCTTCCGGTACTGCCTGTTCCATATAAATTCCGCGTCTGCGGATTACGTGACAGCCGTCTTTAAAAGATAATGCCCCTGCTGCCGTCAGCGCCGCATATTCTCCCAGTGAAAGCCCTGCCGCCGCTTCGTACGGAATCCTTTTTTCCCGTAAAACGTGCAGTATCGCACATTCTGTTGTATACATGGCAATCTGCGTGTATTCGGTCTGATTTAAAGCTTCATTTTCTTCAAAACAAAGTGACGCAACATCAATGCCTGTCACTTCCTGTGCCGTTTTAAAATATTGTCTGACAGCATCATATTTTTCATAAAAAGAACGTCCCATTCCGACATTCTGTGCGCCCTGTCCCGGAAAGAGAAATGCTGTTTTACGCATGTTCTGCCTCATTTCCGCACGAATCTTCCGCAAAGATACTGCATTTTTTTATCGTTTCTTTTGCTTCCTGCACAATTTCCTGAATAATTTCTGCACAGGTCTGTTCTTTTTTTATCATGCCTGCAATCTGACCAGCCATGACCGTTCCCATGGCAACATCACCGTCTACAACAGCTTTGCGCAGTGCACCCAGTGTCAGGTGTTCCAATTCTTCAAAGGATACATTGTTTTTTTCCATTTCAAGATACTGGCGTGTCATTGTATTTCTAAGGGAGCGCACCGGATGTCCCGTGCTTCTTCCCGTAACGACGGAATCAATATCCTTTGCGCCAATCACACGGTCTTTGTACGCCTGACTGACGGTGGATTCCTTTGCAACGATAAAACGCGTTCCTAGCTGTACCGCTTCCGCACCCAGCATCAATGCCGCTGCCATGCCTCTGCCGTCACCAATGCCGCCCGCACCGATAACCGGAACCGATACCGCATCGACAACCTGTGGGAGCAGGGACATTGTTGTCTGCTCACCGATATGACCGCCGGACTCCATGCCCTCTGCAACAATCGCATCTGCGCCCGCACGTTCCATCATTCTTGCCATTGCAACAGAAGCAACCACAGGAATCACACGAATTCCCGCTTCTTTCCACTGTTTCATGTATTTTGCAGGATTACCGGCTCCTGTCGTTACGGCTTTTACACCTTCTTCGGCTACAACCTGTGCCACTTCGTCTACATGCTCACTTAACAGCATAACATTCACGCCGATTGGCTTATCTGTAATCTCTTTTGCCCTGCGGATTTCACTCCGTACCCATTCTGCCGGTGCATTTGCCGCCCCGATAAATCCGATGCCGCCCGCTTTTGAAACATTTGCCGCAAGCGCCGCATTTGCGACCCATGCCATACCACCCTGAATGACCGGGTATTCAATTTCAAGCAGTTTTGTAATTCTTGTCTGCATATTTTCTCATCTCCGAACATCTTTATAAACGTTGTCTGCCTTTTTACCTCACTGCTTTTTAAGCTTCTACACCGTGATTTTTTAAATAATCACAGACATCCTGTACCGTTAATAACTTCTCAAGTTCTTCTGACGGAATTTCTACGGAATATTCGTCTTCCAGTGCCATTACCAGTTCAAATAAATCCAGTGAATCTGCATTTAAGTCTTCCTTGAAGCGTGATTCCGGCTTTACATCCTCTGCGTTTACATTTAACTGTCCTGCGATAATTTCTTTCATTTTTTCTAACATCTTTTTAATCTCCATTCTACTACAATATATTTTTGATATTCTCTTGTAATCTACGCATATTCTGCCTGTCATTTGTGCCATTCCAGCAATGCACTGCCCCAGCTTAATCCGCCGCCAAAGCCGGACAGGATCAACACATCGCCCGGTATCAGGCGGTTTTGTCTGTTTAATTCGTCTAAAAGAACCGGTATGCTTGCCGCTGAAGTATTTCCGTGGGTTTCCAGATTCATCGGAAATTTTTCAACCGGTACATCCAGCCGCTTTGCAATACTTTCAATCATTCTTGCATTTGCCTGATGTAAAATAAAATATTTTACCTGTTCCTTTGCCGTTTCCGATTCTTCTAGCACTTCTTTAACAGACTCCGGTACTTTCCGAACTGCAAAAGAGAAAATTTCCCGTCCGTTCATATGCACCGCATTTTCTTTTCCCAGTGTCAAAGCCTGTGCACTGCCGCTGTCGCTGTGCAGTCTGAAAATGCTTTTTCCGCTGCTGTCTTCACCTAAAACAACCGCACCTGCGCCGTCACCAAACAGCACACAGACACTTCTGTCTTTCCAGTCCACCACCTGCGACATCACTTCCGCACCGATAACCAGTACCTTTTTGTACATGCCCGCTTTAATATAGGCATCTGCCACACTCATTGCATACAAAAATCCTGTACAGGCGGCGCTTAAATCAAAACATGCCGCGCGCTCTGCCCCAATCTCCTGTTGGACAAGATTTGCCGTACTCGGAAATATGTAATCAGGCGTTGAAGTCGCAACGATAATGGCTTCTATCTGCTCTGCCGCTATCCCGGCATCTGCTATCGCCTTTTTCGCGGCTTGTGCCGCAAGCGCTGATGCAGTCTGACCTTCCTGTGCGATATGACGGCTTCGGATTCCGGTTCTGGTGCGAATCCACTCATCACTGGTATCCAAAAATGTTGAAAGTTCTGCATTGTCAAGCACCCTTGACGGAACAGCACTTCCCGTTCCTATTATTTTCGTATTCATATCTGCCTCTGTGCCGCGTTTTCTTTTTCCCGGAAAATGGCCCGCAGCTTTGACATTTTCCTTCTTTAAAATTCTGTTTCGTTTCTTCAGATTTTCATTTTGAACATCTTACTTTTTGATAATCAAAATACCAATCTAAAAATTTAAGAGTCAAACGAAATCCGTAAAAGCTTTTTGTTTGACTCTCAAACTAGTTGTTACTATACAGGAAAACTTTTCCTTTGTCAATAGTATTTTGATATTCAAATTATTTTTTAGAAATTAAAATCAATTTTAATTCCCTTTAAGTCTTCTGCCAGCAGATTATTATCCTCAAGAATATTGCGGATATTCTGTTGTGCAGCTTCGACATTGTTTGTTGTCTTGCGCTGGAGGGATAAATCCTGCTCGGCACTGTCTGCCTCCGCCTGACCCTTGATGAGTTCTTCCTGCTCTTTCCTCTCCTGCTTTGCCTCATCAATGCGCTCCTGCTGTTCGTCACGCTTCTCTTTCTGCTCCTCGGCTTTCTTCTGCGCTTCTTCCTGCTCTTTGTCGATATGCTCTTTTCCGTCCTGAATGAGCAGCCCCATGATTTCTTTGTTGGAAGCTTCCAAAATATCATCTGCTGCACTGCCTGCTTTTAACATATCCTGTGACTTTGCCTGATCGGTCTTTGCCTTTGCGATTGTATCTGTCAGCTCAATCAGCTTATCATTCGCATTGGAAGCAGTTACTTTCATTGAACCGGCAATCTGGTTTAACCGGAGTGCCTTTTCCTGATATTCTGTACGCGGAAGATTCTGCAATTCCTTTAACCGGTCAACGTCTTCCTTTGTAAAGCTTTCATCATGTGAGCCGTTCTTATAATTCTGGAATTTTTCGAGTAATTCCAAATCCTTCTGCTCCTGTGAATCATCAGCTACACCGTATTGCTCCTGAAGCTCCTTTTTGCTCTTTTCAAAGGTTTTCTCATGCTCTTTGGCTTCCTGCATCTGCTCTACATAGTCTGCTTTCTGCTGTTCCATATCTTTTATGCTCTGGGAAGCCAATTCATCCCTGCCCCACGCATCTGTAATCAGTTTCATTGCCTGACGTCTTGCGGTCTGCTTTTTCTGCTCAATCTGATTTCCCTGTCCGAGCATTAAATCGCCAGCAAATACAGTGCTTCTCGTCTTGGTATCCTGTGTTTTGTTTCGTCCCGCTGTTGTACCGCTCATCTGGATTCCGGTATTGTCCTGATTCATCTTAATCGTTATAGACATTTTTCAACTCCTTTTACTTTCCCCTTAGCTTTTGTTTAAATGTTAAATACTGATATCGACACTCACACCTGCGAAAGCCGCTGTTTTTCCTGCCATCTTTACCGTGCCTGTATGACCGCTGTTACCGCTGTCTGCAATCCCCGTGACTGTTCCGGCTTTTGTTTTTTCTTCCTGTGCTTCTGTATCCGACCCGTCTGCCGCGTTCTGCTTTGGTGCTTCAAGTACGGTTCCGTTTGCCGCGATTGCCTGACGAATTGTTTCTAACGGGTCTTCATCGTCTGTCGTTACCTCTCCCTTTGTCCTGCTGTTATCCTCTGAGGATATGGTATCGGTGCTGTTATCGGTCTTTTTGGACTTTGTATCTTCATCTTCATCCGGCAGAATTGCATACTGGGCTGATTCCACAAATTCCTGATGTTCTTCCTGTATGCCCATTACTTCCCGCAGCAGCTTTTTTAACATTGCACATTTCTGGTCTTTTGGAATATAAGGACTGGAGGCAATGCTTTTGCAAGAAGACAAAAACTCGCCCATTTTGGCTGTCTTAACACGTTCCACTTCTTCCTTTGAGCGGCAGTTTCTAAGCTGCCTTTTATAGTTTTCGCGCTCTCTTTGTTCTTCCTCGTAATCCTTTAAAGCCTGCGGATTATGCTTTTTTAAATATTCGATTTCCTCAGCGTTTAATCTGCTGCCCGAAGCCAGCTTAATGTCGATTGCCGCCGGTTTCTGACCTTCACGGATATCGTCTGCCTGCGACTGATACATCAGCAATTCACGCTGTTCAGAGGTCAGCTCGCTTGTCTTTCCGGCATTGATATCATTTTTCTTTTTCTGCCACTGGTTCTGCATTGCCGACAACGCCACCATGCTTTGAATTGTCCCTGCTCCCATATGCCGCTCCTAACCGCAGAAGTCGATGTTCTGTCCAACCTTCTTTTCGGCTTCCGTAAGAACCGTATCGCTTTTTGCCAGCTGCATATAATCCTGTATCTTTTGCAGCAATTCTTCCACAGAAGATGCCGTAATCGTCACTGTACCGCTGTCTGTATCCGTCTTATCTGACACATCTGTTTTTTCCGTCTTTTCGCTTCTTGCTTCTTCAAGCTTTTCTTTCTGGTGCTTTTTCTCGGCTTTCTTTTCGGCAGCTTTTTTCTCTGCCTTTTTCTCTGCTGCTTTCTTTTCTATGCGTTCCCGCTGTGCCGCAGAGGATTCTTCCAATACCGCAAAATAAGTTGCCGTTCCGCCGTCATTGACCTGCATACCGAAGCCTTTGACGTTGGCACCGCTGGATTCCAGACTGCTCTTTAACTGGGAAATACCGCTTGCCGCATTTGCAATAATGGCTTCATACTGCTTGCGGTAATTCTCATCTTCTGCCATCCGCTCTACTTTGTCTTCGTCAATTAAGACAACCATTTTGCTGGCATTGGCATAACTGGAAGCCTGCGCCTTTGCCTGCTCCTTCTTGTCTTCACTGACAAGAATAAAATCCATGTTGGAATATTTTTTCTTTAAAGATTCATAATAATCCGCCGCTTTTTTACTAAGCTTCGGACTGCCTATGGTTTTTCCTGAAACACTGCCGCTCTTTTCATTCTGTGTCTGCTCTGTCTTCTTTTTTGCTTCCACTGCGGCAGCACCTGTAGATGCTGCGCTTTCTACTGCGCCGGTATAACTTGATATCATATTCATTTCCTCCCTGACTACTGCTAAATACACCGGTCAAAATCCGTTTCGACCGTTTTTCCTTTTGTTTAATAGATATATCGGAAGAAATTGTAAATGATTTAATTTTTTAGTTCTCTTTTCTGTCTTCTGTCACGACTGCTCCTTATTCCCTTTATCCCATTTTTACATCTGCCCTATCTGGCTTTTTAACTTAGCAATAACTTTAATCAAATAAATATGTAATCTCATTACCATATTTATTAATGACTGCCTTTTTTTCTGCATCTGAAAATGCAGAGAGTATATTCACCCCCAGCTCCTGATGCAAAAGGGAAAAGAAATTTATAAACCGTTCTGAAGCCGTACTGCTTTCTGTTTCATTGAAAGAATCGTGTGCATTTGAAAAAACAGCCTGTAAACTGTTCCAGTAATCCGGCTGTACCTCCCGCAGCCTGCATATCAAAAGGTATAAGAAACCGTCTGAACTGTAAATACCGTTTTTTAAGGTATTACCGGCCGAATATTTTAAATATGCATCTGCTCCTTTTTCACTGCTGTCCTGAAAGGATAATCCGTTGTTCTCCATTACATAAAGCATTTTTAAATTTGCAAAAAGCTCGGAATCAAAATTCCATATATTCCCAATCTGTGAACCTTCAATCCCGTCAAATGTATGGCTCATTTCATGAATATATTTCCATATACATACATTTTTATCTGTAGACAAATCTTTTGTAAGATTGCTGCTGTTCATAAAAATCGGATTGCCTGCCAGACCATAATAGTCTATTTGTTCTGTAAAATCAAAAATTGTCTTTCCGTCATACGGCTGCCGCTCACCGATTAATTGATACAGCTGCTGTCTGTAAAGCTGTAAGTCCTTTGACCACGCAGAAAGTTTGTCTGTTTCTTCTTTGGAAAAATCATCTGCTTCTATAATAAATTCAACCGTTTTATCCGGGCTTGTCACAAGCTTATATTCTTTTGACTTACTGACCGGGATAACTTTTATGGAAGAATATCCGATAAAACCGCTGACATTTTCTTTATACTGCGTTGTGACCAAAAAATGAAGCTGCCGGTTCTGCGGATACACGACCCTTTTCATTACAGAATCGTCCGCGCTATATTTTGCCGCCGTCTGCGCTGTATTCATTGCCACATTCTCATCTTTAATTTCCCTGTATTCCGGCAGCTGTGAATCACGGACTGTCAATTCTATGATATAGGGTTCATCTGTAGACACCTCTGCGGTAAACGCTGTATCTATGACCGCCGTATCTGTAAATGAAACACTACATTTCTTCTTATCCTGTTCAACCGTATACGTATCCACAGAATGATTTCTGCTGTCTGCTGCTGAAACACCGGTTATTTTACATTCATTTGATGTACCATGAAAAAGGACCGGTAAAGCCATACATAAAACCGCAATTACTGCAATACCGCATACAATGAGTTTTGACCGCTTATTCATTTTCGCCCGCCTTTTTCATAAATACCAGCATCATAATTCCAAAAAAAGCAAAGAAAACAGCACCCGCTTTTGCAGTTTGTATTTTAAATTCATCTCTGACTTGGTTGGGATTTAAAGAAGAATAATAGATGGTTTTATGGCTTCCGATTTTAGGTTGAAATAAGACGTACGTTCTATATTGACATGTGTATTCCTGCTGATTGACCTGATATTGATACACTTTATATCTGATTATATCTGTCTTAGAATTATTTTGTAAACCCAAATCTATACTCCTATCAATTGATACCAGGGTTCCATCTGCCTTGGAATAATCTGCTGTGGCACGAATTTCCGATACGCAGTCTGCGATACAGATTGCAACCGCCAGCACACAGATTGAAAATATTATTTTAAGTGTTTTTTTATCTACCGATACTGTCATGCATACTCCCTCCAATTATATTTTAAAAAACAATCAGGAAAAATGAGCCGTTGCAGCCCATTTTTCCCGCAAGTAACTACGAACTAGTTTGAATAGCTCATCGCATTAACCGGTGTTAATGCATCCGTTGCCGGATCATAGTCAAATACATGCCACCATATACCACCTTCATTTGGTACATTAAAAGTAAAGTAGCATACATTTCCTGCATACACCTGAACCTTTGCGCCGGATGCAGCCATTGCCGTACTGCTTGATGAATATCTGTTGGTATAATCATGAACATAGTAACTATATTTCATGTTATCATTTAATTCATAAATCGTTGTTGTTTCCGGACCGTAACTTGTTGTATCATCAACATCCAGTTTTGCAATTGCTGTTGAACCTTGATAATAATTCTTTGCCCAGTAACAGGTATGGAATACATCGGAATCTGTCAGCTTATCTTTTCCGTATAAGTGTGAATCCAGATCCCATGGGTATTCGCCCCATGTTAATACAATTCTTAAATTGTCGGTATCAATTGAACTGTTCTCCGGTGACAATGTCACATTATATGTCTTTGTTTCATCTAAAACGACCGCAATATTAATGTGGTTTGTGATGTAGTTTTCCTTGATAATCTCTAATGTATAGTTACCAGGGTTTAAAGACAATTCGTAAGTTGAAGCATCAAATGTACCTGTTTCAAGAACTGCTCCGGTTGTATTATTCCAGTCCTCGCGGATATTGTATGTCATATCCTGAATCGGTAAACCGGTAAGCGCATCTTTTAATTCACCGGTAACTGTTCCGACACCGTCTTCACCGTTTCTGCTAATCATTAACAGGGTTTCATTGTATACCGTTGCGTTTTCAGTGATTTCTACCTGCATATCATACTTCTTATAACCTGTTGCAGCAATTTCAATACTGTATGTTCCTGCTGTTAAATTATCAACTGAATAATTACCTGTTTCATCCGTATAAATTGTTCTGACTAAATTCTCACCAAGTGTTTCACCGCTGTATATACGGATTCTGGCACCTGCTATCGGTTCATTTTCATCAGCTGATGCGATAAGACCTTTCAGTTCTCCTGTTCCAAATGTACATTCCGGTACAACACGGCCGTTTTCCACATGGAATTTTGCTTTAAACGGATTACTTGAATCATTGTCTAAGTGTTGGAATTCTAATGTGTAATGGCATACATCATTTAAGAATTTACCAACGACTGTTTCCTGATCAATTCCCGATTTTGCATATGCATATAAGGTCATATCCCCACAGTATAAAGTATCTGTTGCAAGAATGTGCGGTGTAAATGAACCGTTAAAACCGATACCGGCTTCTCCTGCATATCCTGCTAAATCAATCAGATTGAATGCACAAAGAACACCTGACAAACCAAGACCGGCTGTTCCGCTAGCCTTAATTTCCATGAAATCTAATGAATCATAAAAATCAAAGATTGCGCGGGAAGCTCCGTTCTTATACTGGTATCCCTGTGTGCTGTTAATGGTGTATGTAATGCTTGCTGTACCCTTTGCTGATACATTGCAGAAGAATACAATATCAAATGAAAGTCCTGTCGCACCGATACGGATTGGCAGACGTCCGATTTCGATTCTACCTGATTCAAAACGGGTTGCACCGTTGCTGTTGGTTAATTCATAACCGGATTCTGCAAGTGTCAGTTCTAACTGACTCGCAATCTTAATCTTTTCTGATATTGATAATGTAAATTCATCAACATCAACACCTCTCCAGCCGACATTTGCCTTTGCGATACAGGTTATGTCCGGGATTTCAACTTCAACAGAACCGGAAACCTTCAGATTATCTGTAATTTCCTTTTCTGCAATTGTAAATTCCAGTGTTCCCGGTATCTGTGTACTTCCGCCTGCATTGATAGAAAGCGGATACAAGCCGGAATCATCTGCTGTAATTGAACCATTGCTGTTATATTCGCAGGTTACGCCTTCTGCTGCCACAAAACTGTCAACTGCCGGCAAACCAAGCTCTGCAAGGTCTAATTTTGAATAAATCTCTGCCAGTTCAGGAACTGTGCAGACTAATTTTACCGAATCGCCGGACTGGCTGATTTGTGCAACTTTTAACATTAAACCGGTTGCATATTCAGTACTCTCCGGTAAACGGATGACATCATCGACTTTTATGCCGTCTGTTGTCTTCTTGTTTGGCAGTGTTACTTCGTAAACATCACCATTTTTTACAACGGAATAATCCGCTGCCTGATCTGCTGCCACATTTACAACAGAATCCAGAATTTCTGAATGGTCATAAGTCTGGTCTTTGCTCAGCTTAATGGAATCATTCAAATCATCAATTGCATAGAAAATACTCTTTACATCCGCCCCGGTAATGGTTTTCCGCGGATAGAATGTGTTATCTGTTAAATATAAGAAGTTATTTACAAGTGCAATTTTAATTTCATCTTTATACTTCACCTGATTTGCATCAGACCAGTCATCCATTGCAATTGTATTCTCGCCGTTAAAGCCCATTGCATGAACCGCCGTGTAAGCTGCAAATTCTCTTGTACACGGTTCATCCGGGTAAAACAGAGGAATATCCTGCTCTAAATCTTCAACATCAGGAACCGGTAAAAATCCGTATGCATTCGCTGTTTCTACTGCTGTTCCCGTTGCTGAGTTTAAGCTGTCTAAATAGTAATAATCAATCTGATCTGCTGACATCAGCGGAGCATTTAATTTATCCAGAAGAAGTGTAACCCATTCACCTCTTGTATAGGTCTTGCTTTCATCAAATACAGTATTTGTGTCCTCATTAACTGCATTAAAACGAATCTGCGCATTTAATTCCAGTTCATTGCCATCAACTGTAATCGTCTGGTTAAGATTCATCGTGGATTCTGCAACGGTGTCTGCTTTGACGTTTACCGCTGATAAATCCAGCATTGAGAATACCATGAAAAAGCAGAAAAAAACAGATAATACCTTTCTGAGCTTTTTATTCTTTACAGCACCAACTGCCAAGACAGAACCACTCAGTATAAATAACACCATGAATAATACATACATATGGCTGTCAAATGTATTGGCTGCTGTACCGTTATCCTGTGTCACATCTACATTTTCAACTGTTTCCGTATTCTGGGCCGGCTGGGAATTGTCCGGAGCCGGAGTCACTGTTACAACATTTGAATTCTTAATCTGACCGGTTAATTTCACCGTATCACCGCGTGCAACAGATTCAAATGTATCTTCATTTTTTGAACCGTTTGCCAGTTCATATTTTTCCGGAATATCGTATTGAATATGAACATTTTTCAAAACATTTGTTCCATTATTTGTTACTGTAACTGTTGTTGTAATGGTTTCGTCTGCTTCATAGCTGGTTTTATCCGTCACTAAATTCGCAACAACACCCTGCTGGTTCTGGCTGACCGCAAAAACAGGCATTGCAAAAAAAGAAACCAGGAATACAGACAGTAACAAAATCCTTAATGCTTTCGCTTCTTTTAGTACCTTTTTCATCTTTCCTCCTAATAGTTTATAAATTTTATTACTATTTTAGAATATCATAATAAATTATTAATATCAATTTAAATCTATATTTATTTTTTCCGCTTATTTACTGGATTCCTGCTGTTCATTGTCACTAGCTTGTCACTAGTGGTGTTCTAATCTTTTCAATGCGACGTGTTCTGTTGAGCTTGTCCAGCTTGTACGGAAATTATAATTTTTTATGCCTGCACTGTAAATATATTCATCTGCATACTGTCCAATAATACCGCCCCGGCATGATTCCCTTAGCCTGCGCATTGCTTTATTTTGAAGCTGGCGGAGCTGTTCCCGGCTTACTCCTATTATTGCCGCCGCTGCTTCCTGTGTCCTGTCATTCTGATACCGTTCCTTTATTGCCTGTGCCTGTTTCTGCTCCAACTCTCCGACCCTCTGCCATAATTCAGTATAAACCTGCTGCCGGAATACCTTATCAACGGTATCATCTTCTATCCCTTCCGAGCCTGTGAGCAAATCTCCTATTGTGCTGTTTTCGTCTTCACTGCATACTTTATCTATACTGCTTACACTGCACCTGTAGGCATATAATTCAAGTTCTTTGACACGTTCAACGCTTATACCCATTTGACGCGCTGTGTGCTCCTGTGGCGGCTTCTCACCGTTACAGGATACATATTCATCATATAACTTTTTATACCGCATTAAATCCGCCGCTGTCTTTTCTCCCATGCTTACAGCGCCATTACCATGAACATACCTCATCACTGCTTGTTTAATCCAGTATGAAGCATATACCAAAAAAGAAGCTTCTCCCGGTCTGTATCCCCTGACTGCTGCCATTAGTCCGAAATAGGCTTCTTGCATCAGGTCATCAATATCTTCATATGACATATCCTCTTACCTCTTTTCTGTATCGCTTTTGTATGCACACAAAAGCATAAAAAAGTATGCACCCTTTTAGAACTCTTTTAAGGCTTATTTTGCCGCCTTTTTTTATTTAGAATAGTATTTTACCTTTAAGGGATAAAATGCCATGTATGCCAGCAGTAATGGGGTCGTTTGGGGGATTTGTGGCAGCAGATAGAACGGACATTTTGAAAAATTTCAAACGTCCAACATTTACCTTATCAAATCTTAACATCTGCACACTTAAAAAGGTGCGGCAGTAAACCGCACCTTTAACCTTTATTCTGCCGGCTGTTCCTGATAATAAATTGCATTCTTTTTATTATCCAGCACAAACGCATCATAGCAGATGCGCCCCTCTACAAGACTGCCGCTGATTCCCGGCGGGTCCTCGTGTACCTTGTATTCTTCCAGCTTCATAGGCGCTACCGTTGCAACCTTGTGACAAAGCATGAAGCCGAAGTTTTCCGGTAGTCTGTTTGCCGGAATCTTTACCACTGTACAGCCGTCAAGGTTCGCAATAACACCTTTTAACCTCATATCATTACCAATATCCGTGTCCATTGTGATATCTTTGCACTGCTTCATCAGATAGTACACATCAGGAGTCACAACGAGAATCCTACCTTCTGTCGGTACTTCCTTGTTATCTAATGCCCTGTTGGCATCAATTACCTGTAAATAAATATTTTTCTCCGTCAGTTTCAACGCTTCCGGCTTAATGCCCGCATTGTCACACATAACACCATATGTATACTGGTCCACCTCGGGAATAATAACCTCCCGCATCTGTCGCTCAAGTGCTGAGCCTGCCTGTAATACAAGCCCTGTCTCATCACTATCCAGCTTATCAATCGCAAATGTGAATGACCGGTCTTTTTTAAGTGTAAGTTCCTGTGTGGTTGCATCTAAATCCTGCACCTGTCCGTATCTGTTATAGCCGCCGTTTCGTGCATAGTCATTCATTCCTGCCGTTGTTACCTTGTACACCTTAATGGAATGTGCGCCCGTCCATGAATAGTCGTTGTTGGTAACAAGGCTTTTTTTGCTCTCTGTTGTGAATTTCTCGTCAACAAGTGACTGATATTGTGTAATTAAATCAATCGCCATTTTAAACCTTCTTTCTGTCTTACTTTAAGCCCATAACTGCCCTGTATGGGTCTTCTGTCCCGCTGTTTCTTCCGTCCGGTGCCGGTGCTCCGATAACAAAACCGCTGTTTGTTCCTTTTTCCGGCTTCCTGATATATTTCTCCAAAAGCTTAATAGCCGTGCTGATGCTTTTTTCATCTGTCACGGTAATAATGTCACTGAGTTCCTTAGGAATGTCATGATTTGCCATTTCTTCACGAAGCTGGAGCTTTAGCTCCCGTTCCTGCAACTGTGCTTCCCTGTCCGCAAGTGCGGCGGCATTTTCTGCGGCGCTCTTTTCCTTTTCGCGTGTCAAACGGTTTTGAATAATGGCATTCACCTCTTCTTGTGTGAACATTTTTTCCTGGCTGCCCTGTGTGCTGTTTTCTGCTCCTGTTTTGTTTTCCTCATTTTCCATGGTGACTCCTTCCACATTTAACGTCCGGTAGACTGATACGCAAAAAAGGCGCAGAAAAACAACTAATTTAAAAATCAGTCATTTTCCCGCGCCTACTTGCTTGATTAAACAATTTAATGGCTTACGTCACTTATTCAGTGCCGTGGTACTTTTAATTGTTATTTTATTATAACATACAGCCGTATAAAATGCAACTACTTTCTGCGTATATTGGTAGTGATATACGCTTTTTTCGTTTTCCTGCTGCCGTCCTTGTCTTTCCTCATGGTGGCAATTATGGGGCTTATGTAGTGTAGCACTTCCAGCAGTTCCGTATCATCGCCGTATGATATGCGTATCTTGACCATGTCTTACACTCCTTTGGTTAGGGTATCCGCAAAAACTCTATGACTTATAGCCTTTGATTACAACGTCATCCATTTTCTGTCTCAATGCGTCATATTGTCTGTATAATGCCCAAAATCCGCTATTCAGTAATTCACTATTTGCATCCGTAAGTTCTGACAACGCTGTCTGCATAATTAACAGTTGACTGTTGATACAATCAAAATCATTTACCATGTCGCAAATTTCAGAATTGTGATTTTCGTACTGGCGGCAATTTTTATAACCTGCCTTGTATGCTATTTCTATAATTTGCGTAATATCCGGCAACTGTTTTATTTTATTTATTTCCTCGTCTGTTAAAAATTTCACTGTTTCAACCTGTTTTGTCATTTCTAAAAAATATTTATCCATTCTCTTGTCCTTTCCGCCGGTAATATGCTATACTTAACCTGTTGTGTGGTTGTATAGCATATTACCAACTATGCCTGTCCCTTGATAAGCTGGTAACTTATCGAGGGACATTTTTGTTATCCAGTAATAAGTTTTCAAGTTTATCTTCTGTCTGTCCGGTTTCCCGCTGTTGAAAGTTGATGAATCTGTTTCTAGTTGTACCGGTGCAACTCTTTGCATTTAGATAGCCTTCGAACTTTGTTCCGAAAAGTGTTTCAGGTCGTATGTATTTAGACATCTGTACATCGTTTTTCCATTCTTCAACCTTTTTATCTATTACAGTCTTGAAGTCCTCCACGGTAAAGCCTTCTTTAAGCCTTGCATTGATAAGCGATTTTGTTTTTGCTGTATTGGACTTGAAGTGTGTTTCTGCTTTTTCGTTGAGATAGTCGACAATAATATATATATTGTTTTTATTATCATTGTTATTATTACCTGTTAGATTATCTAACTGTAGATTATCTTTTGTTAGATTATCTAACAATGGTGTTTTATCGTTTTGTAAATTGGGTGTCAGCGTGTAAATTGTTCTTTCAATAAGTCCATTGCTATTCCTAACAGCCTGTTTTTCAATAATACCGGCACCTATTAATAAATTCATATGCTTATAAAATCGTGCATGGCTTATATGTAATTTATTGCATATGAATTCAACCCCCGGATATGCTGTTGCTCCTGTGCCTGCATAACTACATAACATACCATATATAGCTTTCGATTCTATCGTGAGGTTATCCATTAAATACACATCTTTGTATGTCATACCCCAGCCTCCTCTACTTTCCACATTTTTATGCCTCCAGTCTGATATCCATATGCACATAAACACCGGTACTGACATTTGATGTACCTATGTAATGCTCGTTTGTTAATTCCTTTAAATCTTCCCAACTGCTGCCAATGCGCTTCATTATCCTGTCGGGTTCAGATACAAAGCCGTCATTGTCTGCATATATTCCAAGAATGAAATATAATATCTGTGCCGATTGCGGCATATTTAAAAATCTTGTCGACACAACTGTGTCAGGATTAAAAGCCGTTGTTTTTCTCATGCTCATTACTCCTCGTATACTGTAGGCATCAATGCAAATGAATACATTGCACCTCTAAAATTCTGCATTGTTAAATGTCTAATATTGCTTACCTTGTACCTTTCACATACTTTCGATATATCCGTATTGGTCCGGTAAGCTTCTGACATAAGTTCCTTTACTTCATTATCGCCGATGTACTCCGGGCGGGCTTCCTGCTGTTTCTTTGGCTGTGGCTTTTGTGGTTCTTCTTCCGGCTTCTGCGTGTCCGGGTCTTTGGTATCATCAATACAGAACAGTCCGTTCAATGCGTATTTTCGCGCGTAGCTGCTACACGACCCCGTCACCTGCGCCGCGTCCATTTTCTTCTTGTCTTCCGGTTCTCTTGCAAAAGCTGTATTTTCGACCTGTGAACCATCCTCAATGTCTATGAGTTTCGCTGTTGCTTTCAAGTAGTATCTGCTGCCGATAAGCTCCAAATTATCTGTAACCAAAAGAACCGCTTTATTTTGTTTTAGCAGAGGTTTCACTGCTTCCTGAATATCCTCACAGGAACGATAATTATAATTACCAAATTCGTTATGTTGTCCCTTTGGTGCTTTTAGTTCCTGCTGAATATTCATAAGTTTTTCATATACGCTCATCTTTATCACTCCTGTTCTATTACGTCTGTAACTTCTACGCTCATAGCCTTGCACAGCTTACCTAAATACATAGGTTTTACATAACATCCTTTACGTGCCGCATATACAATATTTATAGCAACACCTGATTTTTTAGATAATGTTTTCGGTTCAAGCTCTGCGTTAGCCAGTGCAACGTTGAATTTAAAGCTGTCCACCTTTAACATGGTGTAATCTCTTTTCATTGGCATCCTGTTCGTCTCCTTTCGTAAATTATCATCATTTTTTAGATGGATTTTACCCCGGTAAGTGCCTACTGCGCCGAACGGCAGCAGATGAATACACTTTGATATTGATTAAATAATCTTACTTACATTAATGATTCTACTGACACACCTAAACCATTGGCGATCTTTATAGCGGTTACATCACTGCATGATTTACCACCCACAATGCTGTTTAATGTTGTGCGTGTCAATCCGCACTTTTTTGCAAGTTCTTTCTGATTAATCTCCTGCTTTGCCATTTCTGTGATTAATTTAATTCTGTCTAATCTCATGTTTTTACCTCTTTTCTTTATTCTTGACACAAGTTGTATCTTGTGTTATCATCAATTTATCACAAGTTGCAGCTTGTGTCAATACCTTTTACAAGTTTAGTATTGTTTTATTATTTAACCGATGTTATAGTTTTAGATGAGGTGAAGCCATGACATTAGGTGAAAATATCAAAAGAATAAGAAAAGAACGAGGAATGACACAAAAGGAACTTGGTGAAAAATTAAATGTTTCTCAACAAATGATTGGACAATATGAATCTGATACTTCCAATTTACAAGAAAAGACAATCCGAAAAATTGCTATTGCTTTAGACTGTCGTATTGATGAATTACTGGATTTGCCTTCTGTTGTTAATGTTAGTGATGATTTTATGGTGGATTTTCAAAAAGGTGTTCTTGAATATAGCGTACCTCAAAATGAATATTACAAGTTTGCAATCTCACAAGCATTTAACAAGCTTAATCCTTTGGGAAAAAAAGAAGCGATTAAACGTATCGAAGAACTAACAGAAATCAAGAAATACACAGAGCCTGATAATACACCAAGCCCGTTCAAGTAATTTAATTTTTAACCGGCGCAACACTACACAAAATAAAATAGGCTATCCTGAACAGGACAGCCTACGCACATTGACATTATAATATACTTACCCGGGGAGCTATCGGGGCGATATGCCAGCCGCTGGACTTTATGAAAGGGGGCTGGTGCTTATGGTTACATACAGCGATTTATTCACTTTTGTTATCATGCTTTGCACAGTCATAACACTTGTTATAGACATCAAAAAACGCAAAAAATAGCGCCCTCGCTCTGGTAAAGTAAGGCGCTATTTAACAATTTACTTGCCGGCGGCTAGGCTTCATCTAGTCGATAGCTCTCTTGTTAAGTATATTATACTGTATCATTAAAAATGTGTCAACAAAAAATAAAAGACTCCTGTGTCAAGATATCCATGGAGCTGTACACTCCGACACAGAAGCCTTCAAGCGACTACACAAGAGCGGCGCTCATGATATAATCACCCTAAGCAAGCATATTATATCATCTTTTACACCGCTTTTGCAAGTGGTGTATTTTTTATACCCTTTTAGCGTTGCACCGGTGCAACAGGAATGGAGATGATACACATGCCAAAAGGCAGACCAATGAGAAGAAAGAACGGTACCGGGTCCGTTGTAAAGCTTTCCGGACGGCGGAGATGTCCCTATGAAGTCCGGATAAATACCCGGCTTGATGAAAGAAACTATCCTGTATATGATGTACTGGGGCGCTTCTCTGACCGTGATGAAGCTGCTGCCGCACTGCTTGACTATACCGCCAACCCTTACGACATCAAAATTGACAAATACACCTTTGAAGATATCTATAACCTGTGGTATGACTGGAAGTATGTAAAAGGTGCAAAAAAATATTCTAAAAGCTCAATAAGCTGTACAACTGCAGCTTATAAAAAGTGTGCCGTGCTGCATGACCGCATATTTAAAGAGCTGCGTACTCCTGATATGCAGATAATCCTTGATAATTATGACCTGTCTCATGCGTACATGGAGCATATACAGAATCTATTTAAACAGATGTACAAATTTGCTCTACAGTTTGATTATATTGAAAAGGACTATGCACAGTTTACACGGATCACCAAGGAAGACGATGACGAAAGCGGCGTACCTTTTACACCGGAAGAAATTACACGCTTATGGCAGCAGTCAGAAAAGCCATGGGTTGACAGTATTTTGATTCTGATTTACAGTGGCTTCAGAATCTCCGAATTATTAAAAATGCCAGTATGTGATATTGATACCAATAACATGACATTCAAAGGCGGTGTAAAGACTGCTGCCGGTAAGAATAGAATTGTACCCATATACAGCAAAATACAGCCATTTGTATGTAAACGGCTGTCTGAAGATCACAGCACACTTTTAGGAGTATCCCAAGCAACATACCGCAAGATTTTCAATGATACGCTTCTGTCTGTCGGCATAACAGAAAAACATACACCGCATGACTGCCGGCATACATTTGCAACCCTTCTTGATAATGCCGAAGCTAATCCCATTTGTATCAAGCGGTTAATGGGGCACAGCTCCGGGAATGATACCACTGAAAAAGTATACACACACAAAGATATAGAGCAACTCAGAAAAGCCATAGAAATGATTTAAAGCGGGTAATCAGATGCCCGCTTTTTTACCGCTCATTTTGTCACTAGTGTGTCACTAGTAGCGTTTTTTCATGCCTTTTTCATCTGTTGCCAATTTACCAAAACTCGCATATTTGCTGGATTTCTTATCATTGCAGTTTCGCCTGTTTTATTTAAAAACTAATATCAATTTAATATATGTACAAAATTTTATACATTGTGAAAAGTAAGCTTTTTTAACAGTTCAACAATCATCAGCAGCGTTAGAATATATACACTCATAACAGAATTTATTAACAATGTGTTAGTATGGCTACTTCAAGTATTACTCATAATTTTGTCGTATCCAATCCAAATAGCGTAAAGCGTTTTGTCGCAGCAATTGACGAAGCTGACCGTGACCGCACACCAAAGCAGACACTTCCCGGACGTCAGTTAACGAACCCACAGGAAATCGTAGCTTTAATGTCAAAAAGGAAGAAAAAACATGTCTGATAAATATTTTACCGTTAATATTCGGGCATATTTGGATAAAGACGAACCGACATATATCGGAGAGGAAAGTCTTTACGACTTACTCTCCGATTTTTCTTGTCCCAAAAATCCCGATGTGGAATACTTTTTATTACATAATGCGATTGAGTTTACCAAAAAAGATCAATCTATCACTTATCTGGTATTTGATGCTGAAGATGCTTCACTGGTTGGTTATTTTTCACTTACAGTAAAACCAATCTCTGTCAGTGCTTCAAATATCAGCAAGACAATGGCAAAAAAGCTGTCTCGTGTCAGTATTTTGGATGAAGAAACACAATCCTATACCACCGCAGCTTACCTGATTGCCCAGTTGGGAAAGAACTATTCTCTTCCAAAGGAAAAACGAATCCCTGGAAATATTCTACTGGGATTTGCACTGAAACCATATCCAGTCTCAAATATTCCGTAGGCGGCGTTATGGAGTTTCTTGAATGCGAAGATAATGAATTTCTTCTGAGCTTTTATACGCAAAATCATTTCAAGCCATTTGATACTCGTATTACCGCTTCTCAGAAAAATCTGACTTCCTTATATAAACCAGCCAATTCAAGACTGCTGTTTCTTGCAAGACCTGGTTCATTACATATTACTTGCTATCCCTGATACCTTATTCTTTCTACCAGCGTTTCCTTTTTCAGATTACTGCTTAAAACGCAG
>OGJD01000059.1_pt1 | contig 112017 bp, 95 predicted proteins | sample 1571971 | NCBI WGS metagenome assembly OGJD01 (sample SAMEA2582117, study PRJEB24529) | metagenome | biome: Human gut stool | place: China | collected 2011
GAAATACCATCACAAGGGAAAGAGTTACACCAAACACTGGTCGTATAACCGTTCATTGAAGAAAAGTTTTAAGCGAGCACCTTACTCCAGGGAACAGAAACATTATGCGAACTGGTTGGTTTGTGGCTGTTACCCGCAATTCTTTTGCCTTTTGGATGGCATGGCACCAGACCCTACATGTGAAGGACAACTTGCTATGGGGATCGATGCCAAAATCGCAAAGAAAAGTTCTTTTAAGACTCGCCCTCAAGACATGGAGCGAGTAGCTAATGATGTGCGCCGTTTAATCCACGAGATTCGTTCAACAACAGTTCGCCTTCCGCGATGCGGAGGTAAAGGCAATTACTTCGGCTGTGACTCTAGTAGTTGGACGCAAAAAGACGGCCGTGATTCAGTGAATCTGATGAACTATGCGGGGACTCCTAAAAAGGTACGCAAAACACAAGCTGAAGAAAACACCTCAAAGAGTAAGAAGATAACGTCCGATCGCCACCCTCGTTTGCATATTCCCCTTAAAGGAAAACCCAAACTGGAGGGAACTCTGCGCGTTTATCTTCATGAGGACAAAGGGTGTCTGAGTATTCATTACCATCGTTCCATTCCTTGTCAAGACAAGAAGTTACGAAAAGATGGGATAACGCTTGGCTTTGATGCTGGACTTAGCGAAGCTGGTTACGATAGTGAAGGAAGATGTATTGCTAAAAACTTGGGGAAAATGTCTGCTGTCATTTCGGATAGACGTATGGCCAAAGATCAACGTCGTCAACTCCTTATAGCAAAAGTCAAGCTATTGAAAGCCAGCAATGATCCAGAAGATAGAGCAAAGGCAAGACGCATAGAGCGCAACAATTTGCACAGCAAAAAAGAAACGAAAAAACGCGCAGCGGAACGTGAGCAGTTGATCAATTACATCCGCGAGACTTCAAAAAGAAACTTTTTGTGAAACCTAAACAGCCAGTTAAAACGCTAGTGATAGAAAACTTAGGCCCAATGGGTGGTCAAAAATTTGGGAAGCGCATGAACCGACGTCTATCTGCCTGGGATCGTGGCGACATTGTCACCGCCCTTGAAGAATTATGTTCGTTATATGGTGTTGAACTCGTTAAAGTCAACCCCGCGTATACCTCTCGAAAGTGTTCTCGCTGTAGACATATTGAAAAGGCAAATCGTCAGGGAGACAAGTTCAAGTGCAAGAAGTGCGGATTGGAGGAACATGCTGACGTGAATGCGGCCAAGAATATTTTGGCAAGATATCTAAGCTCTACTTCTATTCCTCTTTCCGCGTCTCCAGAAGATGTATTGAAAATAGAGAAAGTTAAGAAGATCTAAAAATGATATAAAAAGCAGTTAAAATTAGGCAAAAAATGAAGATAAGTTTGAAAATTTATGATTTTTAGTATATAATAAAAAGATCTATTAATAGATAAATTTGAAAATTGTGTGTTAAACACCTCTCTCATGAAGTATTTGACTTTCAACCCCAGTATTTACGTCCAAGTCCTGTACCCATTTCAAGAAAGATGGAAATGGCGATAACTATAGAAAAAGCAGGCAAGCGGCACATACAGTGGTGGTTGGCACAAGATACGCCGCCTTAGAGTGGAATTTCCAATCTAAGAGTTTGTTCAAGAAGCGTTATTCGCCTGGTGAGAGTGACGTAGAACAATAGGCCATCGCCGAGAGGGGAGGTTAGAACCCTTCTATAACCGTACTCGGCAGGACTGGAGGCATCATAGCTATCGAAAAATTCACCAATTTTTCGAGCTGTAAGCTGTGATGAATTCAGAGCGAATATAAAAAATAGAGCTTTGTACAGGTTTGTACAGAGTTTCTTTTACGGAATAGAAGAAAGTCTCCAGTGTTTGAAGCTGGAGACTTTCCCGGTAGGTTCAAATAAGTGTGCCAGGCAAAGGAACACGAACGCTAAAGAACTTTAAGGCACTTTGAACCCGAAACTGTGGCACTGGTCGCAGAAGTTTTCCGTTGGACCATGCATGATATGGCAGTTGATGCAATTCAACTGATCCTGATAGTGCGGCGACATATGCGGATTTTGCGGCTTCACATCTTTGGTTTTTTCAACCAACTGTTTAATGTTGTGGCAACCCGAGCACGTTTCAATCGTAGGCTCTTGTGGATTAGCCTTATCCGAGCCGTGGCACATTTCACACTTAATGCCTTTGGCAACGTGACGATCTGCACCAAACTGATCAGTAGCGCTGGCAGAGATCGACGCAAAAGCCATACTCAAGGCGACCAGGGTGGTTGCAATCAGCGTCTTTTTCATCATATTTTTCTCCTTGGGCGTTTGATCACAACCGAGCCATGGGGGTCACGCTCTCGAGTTGTGTATCGGTCTTAAAAGAAGAGGCTTGGACTCCCTTTTTTTCTTTTAAGATTGAGTTAAGTATAAAGGAGAAAGTGTCGCTTGACTAGCTTTAATTTGTAGCGAAAAGGCGGAATTCTTCTCATTCTCACTAAGAGAAGGCAAGGCGTTTTTTGACAGAAAAAAATACAGTATATGATCAACTTACATTAAATTGATTTTCAATAGGTGATCAAACACTAAAAAAGACTAGGATTTTAGGGGAAATTTAAACCCCTTGTGATCATCTCGTTATCATCTCGCGTTATACTGACGCTCATTAAATGTTATGGCAAATCGTATGGCAACGAGGAAACGATATGAAAGTTACAGCTAAGACTATAGAAAGTCTGCCTAATGGGGTCCATAGGGTAGACACTGGCTTATATCTGAGAAAGCGCGATGGACGTAAATCTATGTGGTTGTACGTCTATTATTTTGACGGTAAGCGGCGGGAAATGTCTTTAGGCACCGTTGAGAAGGTCTCTATTACTTTGGCCCGTGATCTGGCCAATAAATATAAAACACTGTTGGCAAAAGGTCTGGATCCCGTACTTCAAAGAAAAGAACAGCGTAAACGACAGACAACTACACAAGAAAATAAAGAAACGTTTGAACAGTTTTTTGAAAGAGTAGCGCCCGATATTGTTTTGGCCAAGCAGTGGCGCTCACAAAAAAGAGAGCTAATTTTTTATTCGTCCATCAGACGGTACTCAATACCATTCATTGGCTCAATGAAGTTAGAAGAGATCACGAAAGAACATATTCTTTCTGTGCTGAAACCTATTTGGATAAAGAAAAATCCTACGGCTTCTCTAGCGTTAACTTTTCTCAATAGTTTGTTTAAGTACGCTATTGCTAATGGTGAGTACCATAGATCTAACCCGTGCTCATGGAGTGAGCTTTCTGTATTTTTGCCGTCTCCTCAAAAGGTTCATAGGACTAAGCACCATCAGGCGCTGACGGTAGAAGAAACGCGTAAACTGATTTCAATGGAGCTATTGCAAGAACAAACTATGACAAAGGCCGCTTTGTTGTTTGGTGTATTGACGTGCACTAGAAAGGGGGAGTTTTCCAAAGCATTGTGGGAAGAAATTGATTTAGAGCAGCGTGTGTGGTCTATACCTCCAGAAAGACGAAAAGACGGGAAACCCTATGTGCATAGAATCCCGCTTTCTTATCAGGTTATAGAGTTATTGAAAAACCTTCCGCGGGTGAATGATTTTATTTTCCCAGGGCGCAATGAGGGCAAGACAGTTAGTAATCAAAACTTAACCCATGTTCTTAGAAAAATGTATCCTGGCGCAACTATCCATGGCTTTAGATCTACCTTCAGAGATTGGGCTGCGGAAAATGAAATTGATTGGGCCGTGGCTGAAAAGTGCTTGATGCACACTGTAGGGAATGCCGTTGTGCAGTCCTATCTCAGAACAGATTTACTTGAGAAGAGACGCGTAGTGATGCAGCAGTGGGCTGATACACTTTTTCAGAAAGTCGAGAAATAGCAAAAGGCCTCCTAAGTGGAGGCCTTCTCATTAGACAAGATATCGAGCGCGATCTTTGCGGGCGGCTTCACATTCCTTTTTATATTCAGGATCCGCCAGCCACTTGTGCACCATGTCAATATTCCACGCATGGAACCCAGGGAACTTGCGCGGGGGCGGTAGCATTTTGCGCTGCACCCAGCGGCGTACTGTTTCGGGTGTCATTCCTAATTCTGCAGCTAATGCTTCACACGTATACCAGCCCGCTTTTTTGAGCCCAGGGCGGTCTATCTGGTGTTTACGCTTAGGAGCGTTTTCTTTGTCGTTCATCATTTGTCTACCTCCTAATCTTCACTATCTGGATAAACATAGGTGTATTTTGCAAGGACGTTATGAAAATCTTCGGGTGTCGCTTGATAATCCGTTCCTGGGACCATGCCTCTAATGATCAATGACATTAGCACTAGTCTTTCCAGTTGATAGCGTCGCATATAAATTTTGCCGTCGTTATCTTTGCGGTCTTCGTCAAAACGATAATCTATTAAAAAATAGTCGTCATCGTCAGCATCGCAAGGATCAATTGGTTTATTAAATAACTTATCGCAGCTACTACAAAATTCGGCCATAAGTAAAGCATCACTTAAACGCATTGCAACATATGGGCCAAGGTGTAGATCCTTGTCTTCTTCAGAGAGATGATCGTGAGAGCGTAAAAAGAACATTCCCTTTTCATGTACTAAGCAAATACTTTTATCTTTCAGGTCTAGGGCGTATGCCATGATTTATCCTCCTAAGGGCTCAACCCCTAAAGATTGAGCCCTATTCAGTGAGTTATTGTTCCGCGGCCAATTCTTCAAGAGAAGGCGCAGGGGTAGGTTCAGCCGCTGGCGCGTGTTCAATCTGCGCTGCGGGTGTGGGCTCAATATCTTCAATCCCTACATCAAGCCCTTTTTGTACACGCACAGCTTGCATGATTTCATCTTCAGAAAGAGAGGCATCACGTTCTGTACGCTCTTCATATTCAACCGCACGGGCGGCTTCAATGCTGACGGGCAAATATTTGAAGAGGCGGCGCACGGCGGTTTTCTTTGCCATTTCTTCAAAGTGATCGACCCACGGACCAGACTTTGGAAATTCGCGCACTCGCACATATTTGCGTGCTTTAGAATCCCATTCCTTCTTGTCTTTCTTTGCGGCATCGTCCAACTGAGCGCGGCTCATCACCTCAAACTGCACTCCACCATCTTTCAACTTAGCAACGGCGTAGGCGAAAGTTACGGCGCCAGGATCCTTTTCTGTGGACGGCACATGTTCTATATCGGGATTGAGGCCAAAGGTATATTTGAAATGGTCCTTTTCGTGGACGGCGTAAGCGCTAATGCTCACAATTTCACCAGAGCGGCGCGCAAGAGCGATCATGCCGCGATAACCAATAATCAATTGGCATTCAGAAATCTTTTCCCAGTTTTCGCCGTTTCTCACACTGCGCTCAAAGGGGATTAAATAGGCGTGGCCTAAGGCGCTACCTGGTTCCAATCCTAAAGAGGCGCTGAGCAAGACAGAGACGCGGAAACTGTCGAGAGTACAACTCAGAAGAGCGGGATTCTTCCGGCATTCCGTCAACACAACGCGGGTCATACGCTCAGCGGAGATGAGCTTAGGGAGAGCCATTGCCAGCTGATTCTTAAAACGCGTGTCTTTAGAAAGCATATGAGCAATAGAGATTGCATTCTGCTTTACTTCAACAGCGGGAGCCGTTTCTTGCTGAGCGGGCGCGGATAACTGACCCTTGAGTTCATTAGTCGTACTTGTCATTTGTCTTTACTCCTTTTTATTAGGAAATACGGAAAACGCGTGTTGTTGAAACTTTCGAGAATTCTTCATACATATCGGGGTATTCTTTCTTGAAGTCCGCAGAAGAGAAACGCTTGCTTTCTTGCGTCTTGTAGGTGCAAGCCTTTTTCCCGTCAATGAGAAGGCCCTGAGATTCGCCAATAGCCTTAATCAGCCCGTTTTGGCATTCTTTCTCACGGGTTTCTAATTCCTTGATCTGGCCCTTAAGTGCCTTAAGTTCCGTATAGATGCCCAATTCTTCAGTTGTGGCCTCACGTAAATTCCCGTTGTCTTGCTTATAGAGCTTGTTCACGTCAGCAACGTTGACGGGAGGCGGCGGCACGTCCTTCAAAACATACTCAGTCCAGAATTCTTTGCAGCGGGCAACAATAAGATCAATCAACTCTTGATCTCGCTCGATCCAATACACGCGGTAATTATTCCCGCCAAGAAGGACGGCCAAGGCGAAAGCTTTCAACCCCGTTACGGCCATGTACCACTGCACTTGGGTTTCGTAATAGACCGGGATCTTGTGTTCGCTCGTGATTTTCCCTTCAAGGATTTCATCAAGCTGAGATTCTCCCCATTGATCCGCGTTGAATTGGCTGGCGGTTTTGCATTCCAGGGCGATATCCGTTGTGAGCATGGACCCCGTCTGCGAGAATTGTTCAGGCTTAACCACACGAACATTCCCAGCAATATCAGGGTTAACAATGGCGCGATCAATGTTGGCGATTTGCCAACCGTTTTCACCGCTGCGAAGGAGGTAATTCACGCGCTGGACCTTACGATTTGCGCGAGCTTCAAATTCTTTTGCCACGGTGTTTTCCATCATGGAGCCCCAGTAGGCAGCTTCAGAAGGTTCAGCCGTATCAATTTCTTTGCGGCCCGTTTTATCCTCCCACACGTCCAATGGTGTACGATATGGGTTTAGTCCGAGAATGGCGGCTACATCGGATCCACCGATACCAGTACGGCGGATTTTGAGCCACTCAGTTTTATCTAGCTTTTTCGTGCTAGTTGCCATTGCAAACATAATGTTTCCTCATTAGTCGAAGAGTGAAAAAATTGAGCGCCACAATCGGACTAAAAGTCCTGAAGGTGCGTTCTTTGTACCGTGAGCTAATCGGTTTAAGTCAATGCCACTGACTGAATCGATTAGCTTATAAGGATTCCCTAAATTCATATCGAGCCCCTTAGGGAATGGGGTAAGGGTAATTAGCCTTAATCCATCGCGCCAAATCAGCCCCGTAAGTGGTCTTCAAGTAGCACAACAAGATCACGAAAGCGAAGAATGCGGCCATTCCACAAAGAAACAGAATCTTTTCCCGTTTAGAACAGTCAACGTAATCCCCCGCAAAAAGCGTATAGAGAAAGCTCAGCATGTTGCCTCCTTAATTCTCTAGGTGTATTGGGCGGCTTTGGAGAACCGGGGAAATGAAAAAACCCCGTGCGCTACCATGTCCCGATAGAGCATCAAGCACCCATTAAAACGCACCTGAATGCGCTTTAATCGGGGCTTAATCTGTATATCATTGATGTTGAATATAGCACCTAATGAACACAAGTTGTATGTCAATTGAATACTAAATTAATATATCTTTGATGTACATCAAGGACGCAAAGCAACAAAAAAGCCGCTCTAAGCGGCTTTCCCTATCAAAGATTGTGGTTTAACGGTTGTAGATTAGACGGCCTAAAGCTTCCCCCATATCTCTTATGGCTTTTTGTTGTTGCTCAACGTATGGGCGCGCGGCCATTTCTTGTTGAGCAGCTGCGGAGCGCTCTAAGGCGCGCGTGCTTCTAATCTGCATTCCTATTTGCAGATCTTCTTTGAATGTAGGTGAATCGGGTTTCTGTTCGATGGTTACCCCTACATCTGCGTGGTGCTCGCTCCAGTAGGTAATATACTGTGTTTCCTTATGACCGCTAGGCCATACTGCGGTTACTGGTCCTACTCTCCACTGGTGATAGCCTATATCCTCAATATCCTTATCCTCCCAATACAAGCGCACGGGCTCTTCACCTACGCGCGTATTACTGCGGTTATAAATGACGGCGCCAGGAGGGTAAGTTGAAATAGTTGTGTAGGTTACTGTGGAGCACCCAGCAAGTAAGCAGCAAACAGCGCTTAGTGAAAACGCTATATTTCTCATGACCTTCTTCTCCTAAATGGTCTGCGGTGTTCGATAAGAACGCCAATAATCGTGCATGGTTGTTTGTCTGAACGGATAACGGGGTAATCTTCATTCAGTGGCACCAGCTCGAAATATTCCCGCCCGTGATCGTTTAGCCCTCTAGGTCTGTATTTCTTGAATGTGGCCTCAGGATCCTCACCAGTCGGGTCATTCACAACGGCAATGACGAAATCACCAGGGCTAGGATTTAAGCCTGGATCAATTATCACGGTATCACCTTCACTGAATTCAGGCTCCATTGATTCACCACGCAGATAGAGCGCAAAGCAATCATCAGGCAAATCTACATCGCCATAGACGAAATCGCCCGCATCAATGGCGGCTAGCGCGTGCTTTACTTGACCGCTAGACGTGAAAGCCCCGCACTGTGCATAAGACAACACGGGAATCTTTTGTGATTGTGGTTTGAGGTATAAGGCGGTGTTGCCGCTGGGACCCAAGGGAATGCCTAAGGACGTTGCCTCTTTCGCTAATCGCGGGCTGAAATCACTCACTTCAACCTCAAGAATAGTCGCCAGCTTAATAGCTAGAGGTAGGGATAGAGCACGCCGCCCAGTAAGGTACTGGCTCAAATTACTCACTGTGCCTAGTTTGTACTTAGCGGCAAAAGCACGTTGAGACATTCCCGCTTTCTCGTTAAACAAGGCTTTCAGGCGTGCACACTCTTGTTCTTGTTCAGGCGTTAGCATAGCGTCTCCTTTGATATATAGCAATGATAGACGCTTTAGCGTAAATCTTTGCTGGCATTTTTACGTATATCAGTGATATACTTCGGTTTTATGAAAAACACTGCTTTTATAGCCGTTTGTAGTTTTTTCGGCTCACAGATAAAAACTGCCAAGGTCTTAGGTGTTTCTAGTCGCATGATTAACAGCGTTGTGCACGGACGCCGTCCAGTCCCCGCTAATTGGTGCCCGATTATCGAGGAGGCCACGGGCGGGGTATTCCCGTGCGAGTTGTTGCGCCCAGATATTCACTGGTACGTGTTGCGCGAATCAAAGGAAAAAGTGATTCAGAAAAACACTAAGGCGGCTTGATGTTTATTGATCCCAACCTCAAGAAAGGCAACACAGATTTACGTGTTCGCGTTACCGAAGAAATGGCTGAGATGCTTCAGGCCATTGCTATTGGCTATGGCGTGAATCGTAGTGATCTTGTTCTTTCGGTATTGGATCAATTCATCAAAGAAATTTCTAACGTTTCTAGAGTAACTAACAACATGCTTGATTCTCAACGGAAACGCAGTGGCAGTAGTGCGGAGAAGAAAAAATGAGTATTCAAGCAATGAAATGGGCTAGAGCTCAACAAGTCGGAAATTCAACAGCGAAGAGCGTTTTGATGGAATTGGCGTATTGCCACAACGGGAAAACGGGGCTTTGTTGCCCGTCATTGGCGAAATTGTGTGAAGTCCTTGAGATTAAGCATAAGGGAACAATCATCAAGGCTATTGCATTCCTAGAAATGAATCACTTCATCACGAAGAAGATTTTTTGTTTTGATTCTGGGAAGACTAGCCACACTGAATATTACTTTCAGGGGTTCAAAAATTGCACCCCTACTAACGATGAAGGGGGGTGTGAAAATCAAACCCCTAAAGATGACGGTGAGGGGTCTAATAATTGCACTCCTCAGGGGTCTAAAAATTGTACCCCTACGGAAGAGAAGGAGGGGTCTAAAAATTGCAATGGGAGGGGTCTAAAAATTGCACCCAAAAATGAATATATAAAAGGAAATAAGAGAGAAGTAGATACATATATACCTAATTCCGCGCGCGTGAATGAAAAAATTTTGGAGAGAAAAAATGGTTTATCGCAATGGATCCAGGTTGAAAAACCTGAAGAAATTTCTCCAGAACTTTGGACCCGTTTTACTCAAGTCAGAGTTGAAAAACGGAAAGTGCTTACCGCGGATAACTGGAAAACCTTTTTAGCGGAAGTGGTGAAGACTGGGAAACCACTGAGCGAAATTCTCGCACTGTGCGCAAATAGACACTGGGCGGGCTTTGAAGCGGCATGGATCCAGGAAAAGAAAACCGCGTCTATAGCGCGGGCACCTGGATCCAGAAAACCGCTGGCATACACACAAACGGAGGAATACAGCAGAAGTTTTCAAGCTTATTGCAGGGGAGAAAGGCCTGAGGAAAAAGTCGCAGAGGACGGCGTAACAATCCTAATCGATGATTCAACTCCTAGAGGAAAAAATGGCAAGGGAGAAAACGAAAATGCAAACAACGACTAGCAACAGCGCTAAGGCACCAAAGCCAATCAAGACGTATTTAAACGGCGTTATGCAAAGTGAAGAACGCATCTGTGAAAAGCATGGAAAGTACATGGCGCATTACTTTGTGCACGATGGCGAAAGGAAACCCGCCTCACCGTGCCCACAGTGTGAAGAAGAACGCGAACAAGAGCGCCAGAAGCTTTTTGCTGAAGAGTGCAAGGCTAAAGAAAAAAACATGGCCTTACGCCGCATCGAGAACGCTTTAGGGGAAATCGAATTGCCGCAGCGATACCGTGGCCGCTTTTTCGATTCCTTTAAGCCCTATGGCGACAATATCCGCGCCAATATCCTTCAGATCGCTAGAACGTATGTTGAAAAGTACGACACACTCAGCGCTAAAGGTATTGGCATAGTTTTCTGCGGCGCGTGCGGTACTGGTAAAACGCACCTCGCTGCAGCCCTCCTTCAGGAACTCGCACAACGTGGCAAAGTGCGCGGCCTCTACACCACTACCCGCACCATGACGGATAAATTCCGCGGATCCTGGGGCCAGAAGGAAGAAGGCAAAACGGAAAGCGAGGTACTGGGCGCCTATCAGTCTGTTCCGCTCTTGGTCCTTGATGAAGTCGCGCACGATGGTTGCACGCCCATGGAAAAAGAACTGGTCTCGAAAATCATCTATGCGCGATACGATGCGCGATTACCCACAATTTTCATCACCAACTTACCTACAGAATTCCTTGCGGCGGCTATTGGCACGCCCGAACTGGACCGCATCAAGGAAACTTGCAAGTTTGTGAATTTCAAAATTAACTCAATGCGCTCTAACGCCGTTGAATTCTGAAGGGAAAACGTATGGCAACACGCAAAACAAAGGGCGCGGAAACTACTAGCCCGGATTATCAAACTGGCTACCACTTAGGCCGTAGCGGCGCACTGCGCAGCACCTTGACGCAAACCGTCAAGACACTCACGGCGCCGCGTCAAAGCCTTCTCATGAGGGGCTATATCAAGGGCTGGAATGAATATCAACGCTCGAAACAAGGGGAATGAAAATGATGGGTTATGAAATTAGAACTACACGCAAATTAGTTGTTGAGGCATTCAAAGAATATAAGCACTTCATGAAACGTAGCAGTTTTATTGTCGATATCGCATATAACGCGGACTTTGAACACGCCAATATTCAGGGTCTTCAGTTGGTTGCTGGTCGTCCAGAAACGTGGAATATGTTTATTCCGCTCTCAACTTCTAAGAAGGAATACGAAATCACCGATTTTATTCATACGACCATTAATCAGGTCGAGGAGTTGAAGGAAAAACTTTTTACACAAGAATGGGGGAATTTTGCGTATCAGTCAAAAAAACAACTGGAAATATTCTTCAATACAGCTCTTTTCTTCTTGCGAACAATTGACGGTCTTCTAGCTGAAGAGGAAGAGTTTAGAGAATTGGAAAGATTGGATCGCGAAAATATTACGCGCCTACTTCAATAAGACAAACCAAAGGAAGGCGGGCACAGATGATGAAATTTCTTCATAGCGCGCTTTGAATCGTTTTCTTGAGTGGATTGCTCATCTAGGGGTAGTGATGTGCTTAGATGAGCTTTAAACATGTTTGTAGGGTGTATTTGGGAATGATGTTTGAAATAGATGGGTTTAATCAGTATTGGGCTGATGAAGAGGGAAATGTGCTCAGTAAGCCGCAGGAGTGGAAATTTTTCACCTCTACAAAGATTAAGCGGGCTCAATGGTTGAAGACAAATCGAGATGGAAAATTTGTGATGAAAAACAATCACAACATCAAGCAGTACTTGACTAAGGAGGAAGTGAAAGCGCTTTGTGTGCGTCAACAAAATGAAACAGCAGGGGGTGCAGGAGAATGAAGGACCAGCACTTGAAAATCACACTGCCCTGGACTAATCGCCTTCTCTCTCCTAACGCTAGGGTGCATTGGGCGGTTAAACGAAAACTAGTGGAGCAGGCTAAGCACTGGGCGTATTTAGCAGTGTTCGAGCAAAGAAAAGGCGAACATGCAAAGCCCGCTGGCAAGATCAATTACCGCTGCTCATTTTTCCCGCCTGACCGCCGCCCGCGTGATGAAGATAACTTGATTGCCTCCTTGAAATCCTCACTCGATGGAATCGCCATGGCTCTTAATGTGAACGATAAGTGCTTCCACATTCTGGAGCCCATTGTGGGTGATGCAAAAAAGCCAGGACGCGTGGAGATAGATCTGTACTGGAAAGAGTGCGAAGAAAAAGACTGAGGGAAGAAATTCATCGTTTTCCCAGAAATTTAAGGGGAGTGTGTATCGTGGTAATTGATATTGAACAGATTCCAATTGGGTCAATGGTCCAGACGCCAACAGGGAGGTTGGGTGTTGTTGCTGAGCGCGTTTTTGGATCAAGAGAAAGTACGCCGCGATGCCGCATCAGATACCTTGACACGAGCACAAGAGAAAGCACGTTGATACAGCCTAATTTGCTCATTGTGCTTTGCCGCGGTGATGTGTTCAGAGTGGCAATCAAGAAGTGGCTAGAAGATGAAGAACAAAAGACGGTTAAACATTAAGGAAGAGAAGTTTGTTCTTCTTTATCTGAAATACGGGGAGGGAAAGAAGGCCGCTGAAGAGGCGGGCTGGTCTCCTAAGTCGTCTAGGTCTATTGCCTCTAGAAAGTTAGCTGATCCGCGGATTAAAGAAGCGATTGAAGAGGCAAAGAAAGATTTAACGAAAGTCCTAGGGCTTGACGCACTGTGGGTGATGAAGAAGGCAAAAGAAATTGTTGATGTGTGTTCCACGAAAATTCTAGTACAACCGAAAGACGAAAACCGCCCATCGTACTTTGCAATGGTGGATCCTCACGCGGCGCGTAATGCGTTGCTTGATATAGCCCGCTGGGTAGGTATGGAAGAAAAGAAGGCGCCTGATCTGGGTCAAGTTGGCGTGTTGCTGGTGAATAAGGTCAACAGTGAAGAGGAATGGCTGAATGGCACAAAGTGAGCTTAATGTAATTTGGAAGCCGCAGGCAGGAGCGCAGCAGCGCTTTTTGTCGTGTCCATTCTATGAGGTGCTCTTAGAGGGGAATCGCGGCGGCGGCAAGACTGACGCTCTTCTTATGTCTTTCGCGCAGTATGTCGGCGCGGGCTTTGGTGAGGAATGGCGCGGGGTTATCTTTCGTCAGACTTATCCGCAATTGCAGGACGTTATCCAGAAATCTTTGAAGTGGTTTTTGCGCATTTTCCCTAAGGCTAAGTACAACCAAACTTCTTCAGTTTGGGTTTTCCCAGAAGGAGAGAAGCTCTATTTTCGTAGCGGTATCACGGCTAATGATTACTGGAATTATCACGGTCACGCCTACCCGTTCTTGGGCTTTGAGGAATTGACTAATTGGGCTGATTCTGGATTCTATGAATCGATGCTTTCCACTTGTCGCTCTTCAGTGGCAGATGTACCGCGTATGGTTAGGGCTACTACAAATCCTTTTGGCAAGGGTCATTCATGGGTCAAAGAACGGTTCCAGATTGGCGCAAAGAAGGCGTGCGTGCCTTTTGGTGAGAAGGGTAGAGAACGCCTCTACATTCACTCTTCACTCAAAGAAAACATTGCACTCACTAGCGCGGATCCTAACTACATCAAGATTCTGCAGGATTTGAAGGATCCAGCAAGGCGCGCCGCGTGGCTAGATGGATCCTGGGATATCGCAGTAGGCACCTTCTTAGAAAAGGTGTGGATAGATTCTGAGTGCGTTGTGGATCCTTTCCCTATTCCCAGTAATTGGATTGTGTGGCGTGCTATGGACTGGGGCTATAGCGCACCTTATGCCGTCTTGTGGCTGGCGCTTTCTGAAGAGGGGATCTTCTATGTGTGGCGCGAACTGTACGGCATCGATAAAGATTTGCCTAACGTTGGTAGCAAAGAGGAAGCCTCTAAAGTGGCTAAGAAGGTTAGGGAGATTGAAAAGTACGATGAGCGCCACGGTTACAACTACAGATTGAATCTGGCTGATCCAGCTATTTTCTCGCAGTCAGGAAATACAGCAAGTATTGGCCAGATTTTCCGTGATAACGGCATACGCTGGCAACCCGCATGGAACGGCAAAGGGTCCCGCGTCAACGGCGCGCAGGAAATTGTGCGGTTACTCGCAGAAGGGCGCTTGAAGTTTTTCCGCTCTTGCGTGAACTGTATCCGCACTATCCCGCATCTACCGCGCTCAGATTACAACCCCGAAGATGTCGACACTGTGGCGGAGGACCATTGCTGGGACGCGTTGCGCTATGGGATCATGCGCCGCCGCAGAAACCCGAACAAAGATGATCGTGGAGATTTTCAGGTTGAATCTGATGCGGACGTGCAGGACGGAAAAATTATCCTTACGCCTTTTGATTATGAATAACGTTGTTTTCTCATGAGAGGAATTGATATGGACGAAGAAACGGGAATTGAATTCCCCATTGATGCCACTGTGATTGTTGGCCAAAAAATAGCAGAAGCGCCGCAAGAGCCCGATAAGTTAGCCCGCGATTGGGCTAAGCGCATCAAGGAGGCTAAAAAGCATTGGGAGAAATTCTATAAGCGCTGCGAACACAATCGCAAATTAGTGAATGGCTTTGACTGGGACGAAGATGTGGAATCTGATTCCCTCATTCCATTGCGCGCTAATTTGATTGGTGCCGCCATTGATTCAGTGTTGCCTAATCTTTACGCACGAAATCCTGAAATGTCTGTGGTCCCGTGCCGTAAGTCTGATGCTGATAGTGGCGAGTTGGATAAGTTTAGCGAAACTCTAGGGCTGGTCCTTAATACCTACTTAGAGCGTGCACGCCTGAAGAAGCGTGCTAAGGGCGCTGTACGTGCGGCGCTTACTTGCTCCTATGGCGTTTTAAAGGTGGTGTATCAGCGTGATCTAGAAACGGATCCAATCATTCTCAACCGCTTACAAGATGCTCAGGATAACTTAGCCCGCATCGATGGGCTATTGTCGCGCATGGCGGGGGATAGTAATGACCGTGATCAGTTGGAATTACAGCGCGCTCAGCTAATGCAAACCGTTGAGGGCTTGAAGCAGGACGCCGAAGCAAAGCAGATGGACGGCCTTGTGATTGATCGCGTGTTAACAGATCAACTTGTGATTGATCCTTCTGTAACTGAGTTTGACGATTACACGCAGGCAGATTGGCTTTGTCAATTGATCCCGATGCGCCGCGGTACTGTGGAAGAACTCTACAAGGTGAAGATCCCTCACGCTACTGTGTATGAATCTTCTTTGCAGAGGGCTATTTCTGTAGCTGAATCTAAACTTGTGCAGGCTCAAAGTGGCGCGTCGCAGACGTCCGAAGATGAACAAGTGTGCGTGATGGAAATCTGGGACCGTATCTCTCAGCGCGTCTATACCATGGTTGATGGGTGCGATTATTTTATTCGTGAGCCCTATTCCCCGCCTAAAGTTGGCGCGCGCTGGTATCCCTTCTTTTTGCTCTCGTACAAATACACAGATGGGCGCTTTGTCTCTCAGTCCTTAGTGGACCTTATGGAGAAATTGCAAGACGAACATAACGACACCCGCGAGAAGTACGCCGCGCACCGCCGTTTGTGTGTGCCTGGTTATTTGGCTAGTGCAGATGTTGATGATCGCTCCATTCAGCGCTTTACTGATTCAGTGCTGGGTGAAGTGGTGATTTTGAAGAATGCTAATGGCGAAGATATTCGCGGCATGATTCAACCAAAGAGTTTCCCGCCTATTGATCCATCTGTATACGATACCTCTCTTATTCGTCAGGATATTGAGCAATGCACGGGGCTACAAGACGCCATGCGCTCCACGGTTATTTCACCTAAGACGGCCACAGAAGCAAACATTATGCAGCAGGGACTTTCTGGGCGCGTTAGTTCTTTCCGTGATGATATTGAAGACTTACTGCAGGAACTTGCACTCTACAGTGCTCAAGTCCTTTTGCGTGAACTCACTGAAGTTGACGTGGCCAAGATTATGGGAGAACCCGTTACTCAGGTTGATCCAGAGACTGGAACAGCTTTCATTGTCAGCCGCCCATATGAATGGCGGGATAATTTGAGCGCTGAACAAGTCAACCGCTTAATCAAGATCAAGATTATTGCGGGCTCTACTGGCTCTCCAGATAAGTTATCCCAGCAAGAGAACTGGCAGAAGTTGCTCCCGTCCATTCAAGGACTACTCCAGATGCTCTATCAGCTCAAGATGCAAGGCGTTGATTCAAAGCCCGTTGAGAAACTTCTCACCGAAACAGTACGCCGCTTTGATGATCGCATTGATCCGCAGATGTTTATCCCAGATATTCAGGCGCCAGCACCGCAACAGCAGGCACCTATGGGCGCACAAGGTCAAGGCGCAGGCGGCATTGATCCCGCTATGTTGCAGGCCGTTATGTCTCAATTGCAAGGCGGCGCGCAGCCTCAAACAAACCCCGCTCAGGACGGGCTTAATCCTGAATCTATCACTAACCTTCAATAAGAGGATTCGCTATGAGTGAAGCAGAAACCACAATCAACGACACCGCGCAAGTAGAGGAAAGCGCCGCGCCCGTTGAAGAAGTGCAAGACGTTGCAGAAGAAACCACGGCGCCAGAAAGCGGCGAAACTGAGACGGTAGAAAACGCCGAAGAGGGTATTTCTAAGGCTATTGAAGAATTGGGCCTTGAGGAAAAGGCAGAGACGCCAGAAGAAACGCCTCAAGAAGAAGCCGCTCCAGCGCCACAGCCCCAGAATGATTTACCGCCCGAACAGCAAGAAGAGCAAGAAATTCTCTCTTCCGTGAAGTCCGCCCGCGGTAAAGAACGCCTCCAGAAGATGCTCAGTGAGCGTAAAGAAAACCGCGAGAAGCTCCAGCAATTGAGCGGAGCTTTACAAGAAGCGGGGCTTGATGAGCAGGGCTTAAGCTCGATGATTCAAATCGCAAGCCTTTTGAACTCGAACGATCCAGCGACACAAGAGCGCGGGCTTACGGCGCTTGATACCTTGCGCCAAGAAGTCTATAAGCAGATGGGCCGTGAAGCGCCTGGCGTTGATTTATTGGCTGGCCACGATGATCTTAAAGCAAAGGTTGAAGCTTTCGAGCTCACGAAAGAAGACGCTTTAGAAATCGCTAACGCCCGCAACGCTAAAGCCGCACAGCAACGCGAGGCGGAAAGTCAGCGTATGGCGCAACAAGCACAGTACTTTGATTCCTTAGGAAAGCAAGTGATTGAAGTATTTGAACAACAGCGCACTAAGGATCCTTACTTTGAGCAGAAGGCACAAGCCCTCACAAAGTGGTTTACCCCTGAGCGTATGCAGTACTTTGCGACAACTGTTCCAACAGAACAGTGGATTTCTACACTTACACAGATGTTCAATAGCATCGATGTAGGACCGCAGACAGCGCCAAAACAGCAGACGGCAACGCCCATCACTCAGAATCGCGCTCGCTCGACTGGGCGCGCCGTGAAGGACGACATGCCAGCAACGGCTGAAGGTATTGCACAGCTTATTGATGAGATGGGATTTTAATTAATCTTCCACGCTTTTTAAAAAGTGTGCTAAACGTTTAGATGTAGCCCTTAGGTGAGGGCTACACCGCACAATTCGCAGTTATCGTTGGGGTCGCGTCCAATAGCACCAGAAAACCTAATTGAAAAACGCAGTAGGCCTAAAGTCGCGTAAGGCACAAGAAGGATTTTCGATCTTGCTCGCTAGTGGTGTTAGCGAGGTGTGGATTGGTTTTCAATCTACTTACGGTAACTGCACTATGCCTATTTCCGATCAAGATTTAGCTCGATTGAGTAAGTCGAGCCTGGATCTCTATCTCAAGAACGATCCAATCGATCAAATTACTCAAGACCGCCCGTTACTTAACCAGCTCTTCAAGAAGAAGAAAACGATTGGCGGCGCCAAAAAGAACGTTGTTGAACAAGTTCGCAAAGATTACGGCTCCAATTTCAAGTGGACGTTTGGTGAACAAAAGATTGAATTCAACAAGCGTGATTCTCTCGAACAAGCAGAATTCCCGTGGGGCCGTTGTGTCGATGCGCTTTATATCACGATGGATGAACTCTACTCTAACGGCATTGACGTGCGAGAAGGGGACCGTGGCCAATTCAAGCTTAACCAAAATGAAAAGGTCCAGCTTACTAACCTCCTTGCGGAAAATCAGGAAATTCTGCGTGAAGGCTTTTTGAAGTCTCTTGACCTCCATATGCACCGCGATGGATCCGCATCTACTGATGCCATTGTGGGTCTTGACACGTTGATTTCTCTTAAGCCTACTACTGGCAAGGTCGGGAACATCGATCGCGCTCAGGCTACCTATTGGCGTAATTACGCTAATGCCGCATTGAAAACCGCCAATCTCATTGACGAAATGGAAAAAGCGTGGCGTGAATGCTACCGTCATGGCGGCGCAACGCCTGATTTCATTTTGGCAGGCGCTGATTTTATCGATGCCTACCGCGCGGCCGTCCCGCTTACCCGAAATATTGACGCTGGCGCCATTGCCAAGGTTGATGGGTCTGTGGGTGAAGGTGCTCGTACTGGTCTTTACTTCAAGGGTAAGGAAATCATCTGGGATCCTACCTTTGATGATTTGGACCTTCTCGATGCTCCCGCCACGGCATGGGCTAAGCGCTGCTACATGATCAATACGAAAGCGCTCAACTGGCGCGATGACGGTATTCAGATCATCACTCCAACGCGCCCGCATGACACGATGTGTCTGTATCAGATGATCAACATGCGCGGCTTGATGTCTATTAACCGTCCTAATGCTTGCGCAGTGTTGGCATTGGGTTAATCCTTGAAGGTAGAGGCGTGATGCGTGTAGCGGCTGTGCTACATGGCGCGTCTCTACCGTCCTACCTAGAGGAAAGAAAATGAAAGTTCAGATGAACACTTACGCTATTGCGCGTGATAGCAACACAGAAATTTATGTAGACGCAACGCCATATGAATTTCTGATTTTCAAGTTTTTGTACGGTAAGGATTTCGTTAAGAAGATTGGTGACGCTCCCGCCCGGGAAGTCAACGATATTGAAGCAGAAGCAAATCGCATTGTGCGCAAGTACGCCGTTGACAACATCAAGAAGGTTTTCACAGAAATGTTTGAGGAACGTTTGCCAGCAAGCATTAAGGAATCTGAAGCAAAGCCTGAAAAAGCTGCGGGAAAGAAAACTGGCGCCGAAACGTCCGCGAAAGCTCAGGAATAAAACGGAGTACCACAATGGCACAGCCTCAGAAGTATGAGCGTGAACATGATTTCACGCTAGACGAACAAGGCGATGTTGACACTGTAGCCATTAATACCGAACTGGATAGTGCCGCACTCACGATTGAAGGACTGCGCCGAAATTTGGCGCTCATTCAAACTGATGAAGGGGATTTAAAGCCAGGTATTGTGCACTACGGCAACTTAGGCGCCGATATCGTTACGAACCTGGAAAGCGTTGTTACTGATGCTCAGTCGGCCGCTACTGAGGCCGCCATTCGTGCAGAAACCGCGGCAGAAGTTGCTCAAGAGAATGCGGCTAATGCCAAAGACGATAGGGAAACGGTAGAGCGCTTACATGAATCTACGCTCCAGAATGCGCAGTTAGTCAATGACCGCACTGGAGCATTCGCAGAACTTGTCAAGCACGTTGAACCCGTTACTCAGAACGCTGAGGATATTGTCAAGGTTGCAGGGGAAATAGATAACATTCGCGCTACCGCAGATCACATTCCAGATATTCAGATGCTGGGCGGCGATTTACGCGGCGGAAAATGTTATCCCCAGCTTTTTTCCGCTGGACGCATCACGGCGCCAATAGATGAAATCTGTACCCCTGGCGGTCAGATTAAAACGCTCGTTGACAATATCGAGAAGGTGCAGAAGGTTGCCGCCGCAAGTGATGACGGGACCTTGCAGAAAGTAGCTGATTCTGTAGAGACAACAGCGGCTAATGTCGATGCGGCAATAGCTGCGCAGAAGAAATCAGAAAGCGCGGCAAGTGCTGCGCAGACTGCTAAGGCTGACGCCGTCAGCGCTGCTACCGCCTCTACTAGTCATGCTAATGAATCGAAGAGCGCCGCTAATCGCGCAGAACAAGCTGAACAGAGCGCTAAGAGTTATTCTCAAATTGCCTCTAATGCGAAAGATAGCGCCACTACTGCACTGGCTCAAACCCTTGAAGCTAAGAGCGCAACTCTTCAAGCACAAGTCAAGGCAAACAATAGCGCTACAGCCGCCACGACTAAGGCTACTGAAGCTACAGCCGCCGCAACGAGTGCACAGAATTCAGCAAGCGAAGCAGCAGAGAGCGCGAAAAAAGCCGCTTTTGCTATTCGCTTTTGTAGTAACAGAATCTCCTCCAACGGGGTGGCGCCGCTCGCTAGTCTCTCTCCAGCCGTTAATGTGAAGGTGGGTGATACGGTTGTAGATGTGGCGGGCGGCGTCTTTCAGATTGTGGCCCTCAACGCTGATTCCTTTACGGTAAGTGAGAAGTTAGCTGAGATTGTCGGCGCTGAGGGTCCTAGGGGTAAAGAAGGCCAGCAGGGTGTACCTGGTCTTCAAGGGGATCCTGGTGTCCCAGGCACAACAGAATGGGACGGGATCCAGCACAAACCTAGTTATTTCATCAATAACGGGAATGCCATAACAATGGGGAGAATTAAATGACGCCTTTTGGGATTAACTACGGTACGAAATTAGAGCTCCAGAATTACGCGGGGAATTCGGCAGTACCCGCTCAACCCGTATGGGAAACTGATTCTAAGGTGCTCTATATCGTGGACGGTACCAGCGGGAAATATCGCATCGCGATGAGTAGCGAACTATTAGATCTGCGCAATTTCTTTTCTCAGCAGTACAGCGGTTTAACATTGCAAGTTTCTTCAGTAGAGCTTGCAAATGAAGCTTTGAATACATCTGTCTCTTCTCTTCAGCGAACGATAGAAACGCAATATGTTAAGTCTTCTGACCTTGAAAAATGGTTGAATGAAATCGCGAATGAAGGCGCCGCTTTAGCCGTCTAACTTTTGGAGAGTGTGAATGAAAACATTAAAAGAAGTCAAAGCCCAGTACCTAACTGAAGCTTTGGCGCGTCCAATTGGGAAATACGTGTGGCGCAATCCACGTACTGGAGAAATTGAAGCCGCCGCAGATTATGAATGGGAACAGCCAGACGCAGAAACGGGCGAAAGCTCTAAGGCGGTGCTGGCTGATGCTCCGTACTTTGTGAGCGCTAGCGGCGGCTGGTACAAAGAAGCAGAGTTGCCTGAACAGCAGGATCAATTTTGTCTTGACCGTTACACGGCCACAATTCGCGCAGAACGTGATGCACGTATTGGCGACACTGACGACTACATTAGAATGCCTGATTCTACTGTGATGCAAGAAGAAGGCGCCAAGCGTGAAGCCTTAAGTGATGCCGAGCGAAAGTCAGTGTTGGCATATCGTGAGGCTCTGCGAAATATGCCAGAGTTGAAAGGCTTTCCCTTTGTGGACTTTCCCGCGATTCCTAGCGCTATTGAATACGAGTGCTCTTTGAAGATTGAAGAGCGCAACAAGGGGGATTTTCGATGAGTGTAAAAGACGCAATGCGCGGCGCGTTGAAAGCCACGCTCGCTAATAACACGGCTTTTATTAGCCGCCAGTCTGCTCCTGGTACCAAAAGAATTTCTGTTGCGCCAACTGCTAAACAATATATTTCACCTACAGCTGGGTATCTTTGGCTTAGATGCAAGGTAACAGAGGCGGGCGCATGGATGTACTGCTTTTCTGGGAAGATGTCTGTAAATAAGCTTGGCGGCAATGCTGGGCAGTTCCAAGAGATGATAATCCCTTGTGCCAAGGGCGCCACGTTAAATTTTGACTGTGGGGGAGCAAAGATGGATCAAATTGTCTTCTTTAGTTTGTTTGGGGGGGATAAAAAACCTTATATTTCAATTAGTTATGACTTTTTGGGGTGTCGTTATGCTCAGTAAAGACACTCTCAGAAACTTCTCAAACGCCACTGCACGAAAAGCATTTCCTCGCGATCCAAACAAAGGGATTCAAATCAACCTTAAACCAGATTCCTTTACAACTTGGATTCCTCCAAGTGATGGATATCTATCAGTTAGCGGGAAAGGCCAAGGCATTATTGTTGAAATCTTTAGCGGCCTGTTGTGCGTTCGCTCAACTGCGGTTGGGGATTCTTACGCCCGTGCCGTCCTCTCTGTTAATAAGCAAACTACAGCTAAGTTTGTTATTTGGGGGCAAGCAAAAGAAATTGCGGTTTGGTTTGTTCCAAACGGTACTACATAACCTCATTATTTTTCTTCAAGCCTCGCAATCGCGGGGCTTTTTTGTTTTCTCCCACAGATTTCTTTCCTTGTGCTTTATTTGAGGTAAACGGCATCTTAGGAGTGCGCACATGGCACAACCAAAAAAGTACGAAAGACGAAAGAATTTTGCGGAAAACAATCCTAGTCAAGTGGACCTCAACGGTATTAATCGCGAGTTTGATTCTGTAGGCAACTCGCTGAATATGGTTATTGAAAACCTCAAAGAAATTCAGCAAGACGATAGGAAACTCGCCGCGGGTAGTGTTGGCATCGATCAGATTTCTTTGGACGCTCAGGAATTCTTGCGTGGCCAAGAAGGCCCTAAAGGGGATCCAGGGGAAAAAGGAGAGCCAGGGAAAGACGGCAGAGAAGGACCGCGCGGGCCTACTGGCAGCAGTTTTCAAGAAAGCGTCCAGGGTGTAGAGGAAGAACGCAGTCTCTACAACAATCAAGAGAAAGGTTTTTCTTTCCTTGCTATGGATTCTGGGAAGCTCTATTGGAAGCTTTCAAATAATTCTGGAGACTGGAGCGAGGGAATTTCTTTTGGTCCTGGTCCCGAAGGCCCTAAAGGAGAACGAGGATTACCAGGGGAGCGCGGTGAACCAGGATTACCTGGACCTAAGGGCGCACCGGGAGAGCCTGGAGAGCCTGGAAAGGATGGGAAGCCTGGCGCCATTTCTGAAATTGACGGCGGCTGGAAATCTGTTTCTGTTATCGGGAAGCGCTCTATTTCTGTACGCCTGAAAGTCGTGAATAACCGTTTAACCCTTGAAGTTGAAAGTGCGGTGTAAGTATGGAAAAAAATCCTCTTGTATGGCGTGAAAGTACGCTGGCGGAAATGATGAGCGATCTTAAATCGCGCTTAGGTTTTGTGAATCAAGGAACGTCTTCTAAGTTGGTTGATCCGTTATTGAAGTCCTTTTTGAAGGAAGCTCAATACACGGTTTATCTCGACTTAGGCGGACCAATGGCGCGAAAGCGCACAGAAATCAAGTTGGTTCCAGGGTCCAAGCTCTATGACTTTCATAACGATATTGAAGATCAAGATATTGATCCGCAATCGATTGATTCTATTGAAGTCTATGAGACTGAAACTAGCGTAATTCCTTTGCGTCAAGGCATTAATGAGCAGATGCGCGCCCAGAGTGTGGAGCGCTCAACGCCGCGATTCTATGACAACACTAACGGTCAGATTGAAGTATTGCCAATTCCTGACTGTGAATATCGCATGGTCGTGCACTATCGAGAAGGTCCAGCACGCTTAGAGCAAGATTATGACCGTCCTAGTGTTCCGTCCAATCTCGTGTTCTTGTATGCGTTGGCATCAGCTAAGGCGCACTACCAGCACCCAGACGCACAAACCGCTGGCCAGATCTATAAAGAAAATTTGCGCAAGGTGCGGCAGCGCTCACACGAAAACCGCCGTTATGTTGTCGGCGGCGTCCAGCAGGATACACGCTACTTTGTGAAGCGTACACCAGACGGGCGCCACGTCCTTTAATGGCTAAGGGGTAAAGATGCAGATTAATTTTGAGCGCTTTGATCTAGGTATTGATCTGAGAAAAGATGCCGCGGTGTCTGATGCCAATCGCTTACGCGAAATGAAGAACGCCTATGTTACTACGGGCCTCACCACTGCAAAGCGTCCTGGCTTTCAGAAAGTTGCCACGCTAGAGAAGGGAACAAAAGGGCTTTACGCCGCGTTAGGAAAGCTACACACGTTTTACGGTAAGGGAACGGTCAAACACTCTAACCCGCTCTTTGAAGCGCACAAGGTTAAACCAGTAGGCGCTGAGAAAGATGTGAGGGATCTTTGGTACGCAGATGTGTTTAACAATTTTCTTTATGTGGCGGTGGAGTATGCAGATGGAACCGTGTTGCACCACTACCTAGACGGGAGCGCAGAAACTCAGGTAACGGATTCTAATTGCCCGCACTCTAAGGCGTGCATCAAGACGAAATCCAAAATTTTTGCCGTTGGTCGTAATGGTGATGTGGTCCGATATTGCTCTACTGGTCGCCCGCGTGATTGGACCAGTGAGAAAGACGCAGGCTTTTTGCCTACAGGCATGAATGCGCGCGGCGATAGAACGGCAACGGCATTAGGTACTCAGCAGGGACGCTTAGCGGTATTGACGCGCGACAGTTGCCAATTGTGGACTGTGGATCCAGATCCTAACGCCATGGGCTTATATGACGCAGTAGAGAACGTGGGTAGTACGTTTCCTAAGACGGTTACTAATGTTTCTGGGGATTTGTACTTTCTTTCTGACTATGGTGTGCGCTCCATTTCTATGCAGGCATACACAGAGAACTTAGTCGATGAAGATGTGGGCTCTCCTATTGATAAGTTAGTGCGTGCCGCCATTGCTGACGCTGAGACAGAAGGAATTGCTCCAAAGAGTTTCTATTTCTATGGAACGGGTCAATTCATTCTGAGCTTTGGAAATCATCTCTTTGTGTACTCGTTATCCCGCACGGCAAAGATTAGTGCATGGTCTCAGTACTACTTGACTTTCCCCGTTGATGCCATTGCAGAGCTAGGAAAAAAGCTTTATTTCCGCAGCGGTGATGACGTCTACTTGTTTGATGAAAATGTGTGGACTGATGGTGGTCTTCAGTATGAAGTACTCCTTGAATTGCCGTTTATGGACTTCAAGCGCCCAGGGCAACTAAAGCAGATTTTTGGGATTGATGCCGTCCTTGAAGGTGAGGCTTATTTGAGCATTGGCTTTGATTCACGGGACCCAGAGGCACGAACTCCAGAAGTTTTAATCCGTGGCAACACGCGCCCAGGAGGAATGATCCCGATTCCTTGTTGCGGTACTGAGATTAGTTTGCGAGTGCGCAACTATGACGATAAACCTTTCAAGCTTAATGCCTTGACGGTTTATTACAGCGTGCTGGGGGTACGGTGATGTGCGGCTTGCATTTTATTTTCGCGCCTAACTATGAATCCTTTGAGCGTGTTCGCTTTCTCGTTGATCGATGTGTGAACAAGGCAACGCACGGGGAATTTACCAGTACGGACCTGAAAAACCTTATCAGGGATAAGTACGCCTATGGCGTCTATGTGGTGAATGAAGAAGGGGAAATTGATCTAGTCATGATCTGGGAACTGGTCTGTTACCCGCGAAAAACGGCCGTGAATGTGATTGCATTAGCTGGGTGCAAGAGTGAGTACTACTGGAAACACTATGGAAAAACCATGATGAATTTATGGAGGTCTCAAGGTGCTAGTGAAGTTACGTGTTATGCGAGTAAGGCAATGGAGCGTCTCGCAAATCGGTATGGCTTAACTGAGCAATATCGCTTTTTAAATATGAGGATTGAAGATGAAAAAAGAAATGGTTGATTTTCTTTCTGAACTTTATGCAGATTTTGGCGGCCCTGGTTATGGCGCATTGCCTGAATTCAAGGGCGACAAGTTTAAGCCGCGTAAGGGCGGCAGTAACCACGATGCGCGCGATATTGAGCGCGAACGCCAGCAGCGCGCACAAGCCGCTATCGCTGCGATTAATAGCGTTTTTGACGGCGCTAACCGTCAGAAGCTTTATCAGGGCCATCGCAATGCCGTTTATGACCTCAACACAAAAGACGTTGAACGTCAGGCAAAAGACATGGAACGCACAAACCGTTTTGCCATGGCGCGTAATTCCTTGTTGGGCGGGTCCGTGGATATTGATTCTAATGCGGAAATTAACCGCATGACCAATGAAGGTCTAGCGAAAGCTGGAGGCATTGCTGATGCTGCTATGGCTGATCTGCAGAATAGCGATGAAAACGCCCGTAATAATCTGGTGTCGATGGCTAACGCGGGTACAGATGCCACTACCGCCAGCCAGTTGGCTATTAACAATTTGCGCCAGAACGCAGATGCGGCGGCGTCTGATCGCGCTATTGCCAGTGTCGGTAATTTGTTCAGCGGGCTACAGAATGCCTATTTGAATTATGACCGCAGTAAGTACATGACCTTGTTAAATCAGCAAAACCCCTATGTTAGTCGTGGCGGCACTTCTAACAATCTTGATCCGCATAGTACGTATGGCGGAAGCTAAGGAGAAACGCAATGGGAATGGCGGCGATTATTGGGCTGGTGATGGCTATTGTGGGTACAGCTACTCAGATGTATGCACAGAATCAAGCACAGAAAGCGGCTCAAGCACGTATGAATGAAGGCTACATGCAACAGCGTAATGCGCAAGACAAGATCAATCAGAAGATTGCTGAAGCTACTGCGCAGTACCAAACGGGAAACCGTGAGGGGTTGCAGAGTAGTGAAGCGCAACGTATTGCTAACGACATTAAGACAGATGTTTCTGAATCTCAGGCAATTCGCAACGCACAGCAGGCTACTGCGGGCAACGTTTCTGAGGACTACAAAACCAGCAAGGAAAGTAGTAATGAAGATGTAGCGGCAAAGATGAATGCTTTCGCGGACCTTATCGGGCAGATCAGATCTGCGGGCACAATGCGCCAGCAAGAAGGCTGGAACACTAATCGACACTTGCAAGACATTCAGATGATCGGGCGTAATGCTCAGGGAAATATGATGGTTGCGCAAGATGAAGCACAGCAGGCGCTGAATTCTAAGAATTGGCTGAAGAACATTGGTGCGCTCACAAGTGCGGCGGGATCCGCCTTGACGATGGGCGCGGCCGCAGGTGCTGGTGCTAGCGCCGCAAGTACTGGGGCTACGGCTAGCAGTGCAGGCTTAGGCGGCGCGGCTGGTGTCGATGCCGTGAGTAAGGCCGCCACAGTACCTACATTCTGGGACAAGGCGGGGCTAATGTGGAATGGGCTTTCTCCCGCGGCCAAAGTGGGCATTGCGTCTGGTGCGTCAACCTTTGGAAGCAAATTGGCAGGGAATCCGTGGAGAAACTAAATGAATCTCTTGAATGCAGATTGGAGCCCTATTGCTAATCTCATAGCGGGGCTAGGAAACACAGCGGCAGAAAATGCCTTGTGGAAGCAGAAGCTGGCGCGCCAGAACGGCAAAGATATGTATGAAGCTGAGCGCACTAAGTCCCTCACAGACTTAAACAACGCCAAGACGGCGCAGCAGTTATTTGAAACGGGTAACGCCCAGAAAATGGCGGGGCTCTTTGATCCTTCTCAGTACACGGCGCAACAGAAAAGCGCCTTAGGTGCTGGCGCCATGTTGGGGCAAAAAAGCCTTAACGACATTATGAAGGGCGCTCTTTCTCAGCAGTCCATGAACATGCAGGCTAATGAGTACGCGAACGCAAAGAATCCTTATGCGCGTATGAGCGTGGCGCTGGGCAAAGAAATTTCCCCTTATCACTTTGATAGTAAATTGGGCGTTACTGTGGATCAGATGACGGGAAACGTATTGCGCAATAGCGGTACTGAAGGACTGGCGATTAATCAGGCTTTGATTAAGGCTAACGCGAAGCCGTGGGAATTCGATTCAACTACTGGCGCCATGGTGAATAAGGCAACGGGGCAACAGGTCTTCAATCCTCAGGCCGTGGAGCACGCCCGTGCCATGGCAAATATTCGCTATAAACCGTTTAGCCTCAACGACACTTTAGGCGCAGTGGTTAATCAAGCCACGGGGCAAACTACTTTGGATCCAGAAATTACTCAGCGCGCTGATGAGGTTAACGCCCAGCGCTATAAGCCCTACCAGATCACAGACGCTGGAGGGACTTTCAACCGTGCCACGGGCGCCTATTCCTCTAATGAAAGTGCATTGAATGACTTGATTAAGTTGGCCGCGGCTAAAGCTGATTCTAAAGAACACGCCAAGGCTAAGGCGGGGACCAGTACCACAACGCGTACCACTAGCACGCGAATCGGGGGCACTAGCAAGGATTTCACGCCGTCAGCGATTAAAGAAATTTTCTCCACTCAAGAGCGCATTCATGACGATTTCAGAGGGGATAAAACTTTGTCGATCGTTGATGAAGAAGGGCTCAAAAATTATTTTGCCTTCTCAGCTGAGAACAATATTCCTATCACGCCTACTAATGCCGTGAAGTTCCGCAACGGGATCTTACAGCGTGAAGTGAGCGCGCAGCAGAAGCCCACAGAAACCACAGCGGAAAACCCGCGCGGGCCATTCCCTGAGTTTGGGACGCCGCCAGCGTCCAAGGGAATCACCGGCGGTTCTAACACTGTGGCGCCTTCTCCTCAGACGGCGCAGGCACAACCCACAGCACCAGAGGTCCAACCGCAAGAAGTGCAGACGCCTGACCGCGTGGCGCAAAGTATTGCCGCAGTCCCAGACGTGCTATTTGCACAGAATGGCGGAAAGCCGCTTACGGAGGGCGATTTAAATCGCAGGATCGATGAAATTGTGAAGCACACAAACAGAAAGGATCCTGAATCTGTCGCGAAAGCTGAGGAAGAAATTGAGGCGTTGACCCGTTTATGGCAGGCGTCAAAGCTAATGAATAAGGGCTACATGCCAGATCCTGACGGCTATTAATAAGGTGAGAGAGAATGAGTAAGAAAATTTCTGAAATGAGTGATGCGGAGTACTTGCAACACATCAAGGACCGCGTCTCTCAAGGTAGCATCACGCCTGACGAAATGGGGCAAGATATCGCAGTATCTGGCGCATTAGGTCTTGCTGATATCGTGAAGACGGCGGCGGATATTGGGCGCCTTGCTACGGGCGACAAGTTCGACACACCGAAAGCTATTAGTGAATGGGTCGAGAAGAATTCTAGTGAAATTGCACAGAAGAATTATTCTCCTAAGGCTTTGGCGCAAATGGCTGAGACTGAAGCACTTATCCAGGATCCTAACGCGTCTGGCTGGGACGTGGCTAAGCATGCTCTTCTTAACCCTTATAGCACGGCTTTGCAAGGCGTAAGAACTGGCTCTTCTTTCGTGATTCCCGCGGGTACAGCTGGTGTTGCTATGAAGGGCGCTAAGGCTTTGGGCGCTGGCGCCAAGGGCCTTAATATTGCACGCGTGGCGGGGGCTACTGGCGGCAATATGGCGCTTAATTCCTCAGATGTTTTCACTGATAAACAGATGGAAGATCGCGCATTGTCGGACCGTTACGCGGCGGCTGGCGGCGCGGCTTTGGCTACAGCACTGGCTGGTGCTTTGACTGGCGGCGGTGCTGAGGCTACTTTGGCCAAAAGTATTTTTGGTGGCGGGAAAGCAAACCCGCTTAACTATTTGGGCGTGGCCAAGAATGTAGGGAAGAATCTTCTCACTGAAGGCGCTCAAGAATACGGCGAAAGTATGGGAGCAGGATTGAGTAAAGAAGGCGTGATCCATCTTCAGGACGGCACGCCCATTGACTTGCGCGGGTTGAATAATCAAGCAGTGTATGAAGGTGTGTTAGGTGCTTTGACTGGCGGTGCAGTCGGTGCCATGACGTCTCACGGCGGCGGAGCGCCTAACATTCCTCAGGGTCCCAGTGTCGGGAATTCTGGGGCTGGCGGCGCTGGTCCGAAAAGTGGCGCGCCGCTTAACCCCAGCAACTTTTTTACTGACGCCTCTAAGACGCTCAATTTAGGTGAAGTGGCAACGCCGCAATTACCTAATTTCTTAACGGTTAACGGTAGCGCACCAGCGACACAGACGGCGCCAGAGGTCCAGCCCGCGCCCGCGGAAAACGTCCAGACAGAAACCGCGCCACAATCTGTATCCGTGGCTGAAGCGCCCGCAGTCGAAACGGCGCCAGCTCCAGAAGTTGAAGCGCCAGCACAGCAATACACCTCTAATAGTCTAGACAATCTTCTTTCTTTGCAGAAAGCTGAGCAAGAAGCCGCGGCTAACGTTGAAGCACTCAAGGAACAAGAAAAGCAACTTTCTGAATCGGTAGAGGCTTTGACAGAGAAGGCTGAAGAAACTCAAGAGAAAGTGCAGGCTAAAGAAGACGCCGCGCCTGTGGTCCCAGAAGCAAAGAATCCTGAAGCGGCTGAAGCTAAACAGAAATATGAAGAATTGCTGAATTCTCTTACTGAGAAAGAGGAGGAAAGCGCGCCCGCTAAAGTAACGCCTGAAGAATCCCCTCAGGTGAATGCCGAAGTACAACCCGAAGAAACAGCGCCAGAAGAATGGCGTGATAGTGAAGTGCCGCTAGAGAGGAAGCCAGAAAACACCTTCTCTAATGCTGAAGAAAAACTCAAGAGCGTTTTAGATACTCTCATTGAAAACAAGTTGCGAGAAGAGCACGCTAAGGCAGAAACAGCTCCAGAGGAAGCCCGCCGCGTGGCGTCCAAAGCCTCAACCCCTCCAGTAGCAGAAGAGCAGGCAACGCCAGTAAATGAATCAGTGAATGATGAATCAACCGCTGAGGAATTGACGCGCCCGCAAGAAGAGACGCCAGAGGCAGAGACTGAAACGGCTCAAAATGACGGCTCGATTTTGGGCGGTGTTGAAGAAGCAGGGATCGCGCAGCAGTTGCCTGGATCCAATCGCACTGTACGCTTACAGAATCGAGATCGCAGTAGTGCGGCGTCTGTTAATCAGATGGTGCAGATTGCGGCAAACCCTGATTATTTGCGCCTATCCCCTGGGCGTGATTTTGGTTCTGGTGCTCCAGTTGTTGCCTATGGCAGTGTTGAGCCTTCTCACTTAGGGAAAGAAGATATTGCGGTAGCGGCTGATGGGAAGCGCATTAAAGTTCAATACGCCGTTGTAGAGGCAGGAGACGTTTTGACCTCTAACGATAGTAACGGCAACAAGATTGAAGCCTATGCAAGTGCAGGCCCTGAGCGTATGCGCGCTATTGCAGGCAATGGCCGTACCGCTGGGCTACAACGTTCTTATCAGTTTGGTAATGCGGGAAAGTATCGAGAAGAAATGACAAAGGATTATGCCTCTTTTGGTGTGGATCCTAAAGTTATTGAATCGATGAAAGAGCCTATTTTGGTGCGCGTGATGTCAGAGAATGATCTCACAGAAGATATTGGCGCCGTCTCTAATGAATCGGTGAACTTAGGACGCACCACTACCGAAATAGCCCGCGATGATGTGAACAAAGTAGACTTTTCGCGCATTCGTTTTGACGATGAGGGAAACGCCACTTTTGATTCTATTCGCGAGTTTATTTCTCAGCTTTCGCCTAACGATGCCGCCAATCTGACCGATAGCAACGGCTTCCCGAACAAGACGGCCAGAGATCGCTTTATGGCGGCCGTCTTCAAGAAGGCATACAACAATGATCAATTAGTGTCGCTCTATTCTGAAGCAATGGACCCAGAGAATAAGAACATGCTTAATTCTTTGGCCAGTGTCGCGGGCAAGGCTATTGAGCTAGAAGGCGCTGGGGATCTTGACTTGCGCCCGTTCATGGTTGAAGCCGCAGAAATGATCATTAATGCGAAGCGCTCAGGAATTCCAGTTTCTGACTTTTTGGCACAAGGTGCTTTAGGTACCAGTGAAGAAGCCCGCATTATTGCTGACGCTATGGACGCATATAGACGCAGTGCAAAAGGCATGACAGCGATGTTAAATCATGCGCTTGATATGGCTATTGACGCGGTGAATCAACAGCAGTCGATGTTTGGAGATATTGAAGTTCCAACACGTGAAACTATTCTTAATGAAATTCAGAGGTTAGCAGATGAAAAACGAAGCGGAAAACAACGAACAGAAGGCGCGCAAGGATCCCTCGATTTGGGGGACGGAGGTTGGGCGAAACCTCCTCAGAAAAATGTTCAGTGGGAAGGCGCTGAGCGCAACGGAGGTGGATTATTTAGCGCGCAAGAATCACGAGAAAATGCAGGGCAAGAAAGCGCAGGATTAAGCTTTAGCGAAACTCAAGAAGCAGGCGCTGGCGCTAGCGTGGCAGAAGTGGAAAACCACTTGAATAATGATTCTCGTTTAGGGAAAGCTTTCAAGAAGCTCAAAGAAGGCGGCCGCGTTGAAGTGGTGCAAAACGTTGAGGATTTGCCTAGTCATGATTCAGTGCAAAAGATTGAAGATGAGGGCAGCAACATTCAAGGCGCTTATGACACCAAGACGGGTAAGGTCTACCTTGTGGCGGATAACCTCACGGCAGAAAGCGCATCAGGGGTTTTGCTCCATGAAGTAGGCGTGCATATGGCCGCGGATTCTAGCGCCGCCACATCTGGCGAAATGAAACAGCATGCAATGCGGGCGCGCGTCATGATCAATAACGGCTATAAAGCGGGTGATGCCACAGCGAAAGCCGTTAAAGAAAGAATGCGTGACGCGGGCTATATTGCCTCAATCGATGAGGATATTAAGCCTAGTGATGCTGAGGAAGCCTTAGCCTATACCGTTGAGCACGTGGCAAATAACGACAGCCGCGGCGCATTCAAGCGCTGGCTTGATTCTGTTTTGGCCACAGTGAAAACATGGCTCAATAACCACGGGATTAACGCGAAATTGACGCCTGAGCAGTATGTGGAAATTGCACGCGGGAACGCAATTGCGCTTTCTAACCAGAAGGCAAAAACGCTTAACCGCAGTGAAGGTCAGTTAAAGCATTCTGTGCTAGGGAATTCTTTGAAGAAAAACCTAGGGGAAAACTGGGGCAAGGTCATTCAGAAAGATGAATTAGGCCGCGCTAAATTCGCGTGGGCTGAACATGCTCTTGTAGGGACTACTAATGTCGCTTTAGACGTGTTGGAATCGATTCACCCAGTATTTCGCACTACCTATTCTCTTCGTCACCTATCCCCAGAGATGCGCAGAATGATTAGAAGTTATGCCGCAAAGTGTGATGCCGCAGTGCAGCAGGCGGGCGGAGTCAGTCAAGAGATGATGAAATGGGCTCAAGGTGATCGAGAAATGATTTCTGATTACATTGAAGGCACGTTGAAGCCTGGCGTTAATCCGCCCGCTCATGTGGTTGAATGCGCCTCTAAGATGTCTGATCTCATGACTAAGCAGGCTGAGGAGCTTGTACGCTTAGGAATGCTTTCAGCAGATGCGGCGGCGCGCTGGCGTGGTCAGTATCTACCGCGATTCTATAAGCATCGCAAATTGCTTGAAGGGGAAAGCTGGTTTAAAAACCTTTTCTCTAACCGCAATGCGGCGCGCGGTATGGGCGGAAACTCGCTCAAGGGGCGCGGGTGCTTTAAGGTTGTGGACGCTAAGGCGGTAAAAGATATGATTGATTTGGGCTGGGAAGTGCGAGATGCGCGGTATCAGTTCGATTCTAAGCAGCAGAAATTAATCACTATCGACAACAAGGGAGTTCCAGAAGGTACGGCCGTTACCTTGTGGCGAGACTGGACGCCAGAGGAGCGCGCGCAGATGGGTGAAATCCGTGATGCGGGGTATCGCTTTGTTATGGGCTGGCTACAGACTCAGAAGGATATTGCCTTAGGCCGTATGTTTATGAGCATTGCCAGTAATCCAGAATACTGTAGCAACTTTGAGCAAGAAGGCTTTAGCAAGGTCCCAGATACTGAGATTGAAGGGACGGGCGGCGTCAAGCGCTATGGCGCAATTGCTGGCAAGTATGTGCGCGATGACGTATTAGCGGCGGTAATGCCTCACGGTGAGCTAGAAGGCGCCTTCATGCAGGGCTATAAGAAAATCCTAGCCTACTGGAAAGAAGGGAAAACCGCTCTTAATCCCGTCAGTCATATGAATAACGTCATGGGCAATATCATCATGACGCATCTGGCGGGTATTAACATGTGGGACGCTAAAAGCTATTGGCAAGTGATGCGCGATATTAAAAACGGCGCTGAGTGGATAGATGAGGGCCAGCGGGCTGGACTGTTTGGCGGTCTATTCTCTCGTGAGGAATTGGCGGAAATGTTGCCGCAGGAATTCCGCGAGATGATGGACAGTGAACAAGGTGCAGTCGCAAAGGGCTTTGATTGGGTCTTCTCTAACGTTTTAAATTACGGCATTCGCCAGCCGCTGCGCAAGGCCTATGAAATGGAAGATAGACTATTCCGCGTCTTGATTTACAAGGCGGCAATAGATCGGGGCCTTACCCCTGAGGAAGCGGTGGATTATACGCATCGATTTATTCCCGCGTATGACGATCTGCCAGGCGGGGCGCGTGCTATTCGCAACTATGCTATTCCGTTCTTTGCTTGGGGCTACAAAACGATTCCCACAATCTTGGTGAGTGCGGCGCGTTACCCGTGGCGCTTTGCCGCGCCCGCCGTCATTCTCCAGACTTTCAACATGCTTTCTTTCGCGTTGAGTGCTGGAGATGATGACGATGACTGGATAACCCGTTTTAAAAAGGGTCAAGAGTTGGCTAAAGCAGAAGAGGAAATTTTGCCTGAATACATGAAAGGTCTTGGGGCTTTCGGCAATCCTAAGTTCTTGCGCGCATGGACGGACGACACAACGGGCCTTCCAGTGTATTGGAATATCAGTAATTTCATCCCTGGCGGTCAGTTGTTTGACGCTAATAACCAGATGGGCGGCATTGGTTTTCCTGAGATGTTGCAACTCAATACGCCTATTGCCTCTCTCTATCTGGCGATGTTCGCTAATGTGGACCCGTTTATGGGCGGGCCTATTACTAGAGAAACTGATACCAATGGAGAAAAGGCGGTGAAGCGAGCTGGCTATTTGTGGCGTCAGATGGCTCCAGCCTTAGCGGTTGGAGGGTATCACTTTGACAGAATCCTTAATGCCATGGCTAACGCTACAGACACTCAAATAATGGGCTATACGGGTATTGGCCGCAATGGTCAAGCAGTAACGCCAATGAGTGCGGCGCTGAACACTGTGGGCATTAAAGTGCGTGATGTGGACTTTGAGAAAGAAGGACAATGGCGCCTTAGTTCGCTTAAGAAGCAAGATTCTGACATTGTGAAAGAGGCGCGGGTCACAATCCGCCTTCTCAATAATGGTGCTATTACGCAGAGCGCTGCGGACGACAAACTAGACTTGATTCAAGATAAGCGCGGCGTGATCCGTGATCGCTATAAGTCTATGAGTGATGCTTTAGGCGTGGTTGGAAAGTACAGTAAACAGAAACCCTTGGGTCCTGATACTGATATGGACTAACCTAATTTGCTCTAGCGTGGAGGAGAAATCTTCCACGCTTTTTCTTTTGTCTACTAATCTTGGTAGTAGAAATAAGGGCCTTTTGATTGGGAGATAAGGGAAAGCAAAAAAGGAAACTAAGGAATAGAGAGATGGACAAAGTAGAAATTGCCAAAGAAACAATTGAAGGAGCAACAATGGCTAAATCAGCGCCAGTCGTAGCGGGAGGTAGTGTGAGCGCGCTAACAATTTTGGGGGTAAGTCTACCCGATGTGGTTTATATCCTAACGGCTTTGAGCCTAGTAATTTCCGTGGCTTATAAGTTGTGGGCGTGGAGAAAAGAGGTGCTACACGATCAGGCAACAGCACACAAGGTAGAAGAATGAAAAACCGTATCGCAATTGGTGCGCTTTCTCTTAGTGCTATTGGTTTGTTGGTGATAGCAAAATTTGAAGGCTATTCAGAGACGGTATATCAGCCCTTACCAGGCGATAAACCTACAGCGGGTTTTGGCCACGCTGACGAGCGTCTATCTTTGGGCGCACGTGTAACCTCTATGCAGGCTCTTGAATGGCTACAAAGTGATATTAGTGAGGCTGAGAAGGCGGTAAAAACGTGCGTCAAGGTCCCGCTTACGCAAGGTGAATTTGATGCGTTTGTGTCGTTTACCTTCAATGTAGGCGGTAAGGCGTTTTGTGAATCAACCTTAGTGAAGCGGGTTAATGCTCAGGATTATGCGGGCGCGTGCAGTGAGTTATCCCGCTGGGTCTATTTTAAAGGGAAACCTATTCCAGGATTAACGCGGCGGCGCTTAGAAGAATTGAAGATGTGCAAGAAATAAAAAAGCCCGCTAGGGGACATCTAACGGGATCTTTCACACACTCTCATAGAGACTTTTTAATTTTCCTACAGAAGATGCAACATGAAGGACTTTTTTTGGTGTGTTGTGGCGGCCGTAAGTTTTCTTTCTGGCGTTTTCGTTACTTCTAACTACTATGATCTGCAGATTGCTGATAAAGAAATGGCCGTGCTCCAGAGGCAAACCGCAGAGAGGAAAGAATTCAATGAGAAATTATCTAAAACCACTGAGGAATTACAGCACGCATTGGCCCGTGCTGCTGAACTTGCTAGTACTCGCGGCGCTGATCTTGAACGGTTGCGCAACGCCAATACACGCTTACAAGCAAGAATCAAAGCCTATTCCGCAAACCCTGATGCGGCCGCACTCTCCAGATGCTCAGAATTACTCACAGAAGGTGCAGGGCTGGCTGCAGAAGGTGAAGGACTTTTACGAAAGCACAGCGCAGAACACGATGCACTAATTCATTTACAAAAAACAAAAAGTGCGGTAAAGTAACGAACAAAGAAAAAAATAGAAGCGTCTCGAACTAGAGACGCTTTTTTATAACGTATGGCATACCGTATGACCTATTAAAGGTTACTCGTAAAAGCGTTGTAAATACTATCGTTTTCTTTTTGACAGAAGAAAACACCATGTGCGAGAATGTGCAAACTTGCCTGAAAGACGGGCATCTTTGAAGAAGATTCAAGAGGAACCAAGAATGAATTTTTCCGCGATGGCAAAGGGACTTCTGGCCGTTGCCAGTACCTTAGCGATGGGGGTAAGCGTTGCTGCGGACGCCCCCAATCCGGGTAACACCAAAAATGACGACTTCCATACTGCGAAAAAAGAGTTGCTTCGCAAGGTGTATTTTGACCATGCCACAACGCTTTATTGCGGCTATCCCTTTGATCGTAAGACCAAGGAAGTGACGCTTCCTAACGGCTTTTACACGCCTGCGCACAAAGAGCGCGCTACGCGAGTCGAGTGGGAACATGTGGTTCCTGCAGAACACTTTGGTCAGTCGTTTAAAGAGTGGCGTGAAGGCTCCAACCACTGCTTAGACAACAAAGGTCATCGCTACAAGGGCCGCCGTTGCGCTAACGACGCGAACCAGACCTACCGCTATATTCAGGCGGATATGTATAACCTTTTCCCAGCAGTGGGGGCAGTGAACGCTTTGCGCTCTAACTACCAGTACCGTATTCTTGACTTTGTCCCGAATACTTTTGGGACGTGTGAGATGAAAGTGCAGGGGAAATACGCCGAGCCACCAGAACGCTCTCGCGGTCGTATTGCCCGTGCGATGCTCTATATGGCAGACACCTATCCGGCACACTACCGCTTGAGCGACAGAATGCAAAAGTTGGTGGACGCGTGGAATGAACAGTACCCCGTTGATGCGTGGGAATGCGTTAGAGCTGCCCGTATTGAGGCCTATCAAGGCAACCAGAATCCGTTCGTTGTGAAGGCCTGTAAGAAGCTAGGTCTCCCATACACCACGAAATGGACGCAAAATAACCGCTAATTTTTTTGTTAGCAGGAAAAGGACACTTTCTTGTACGGAAAAACGATTTCGTACGACAAAAAGTGTCCTTTTTTGCGTCTCAAAATTAGCTTTTGCTGACAAAAGCGCTACCTAAACACTAAAAACTTCAATTAAATCAAAGACTTAATACCTAGAGTAGGGGGTTCTCATTAGTTTCTTTGAGCCATCGGGATCGAAGGCGTTTTTCTCGCAACTCGCCCCCCAGAAAACGCCAAGAAGCAGAGAACTCTTGCTAAACTCACACCTGCCTAAAGTGGGCTTTTCTCGCGCACAAAATTCTTAAAGAAAGAGAAGAGTTCACGAGAGGAAATTGAAAAAGGAAACTCTCATTTTTAAATGTGGCTTTGAAAGATACGACTCTTTCTGGTCACGCCTTCAACTCAAAGGATTTTTTCCATGGAACCCTTTAACGCTGGATGGCTCTCGATTATTCCGCCAATCGTTGCCATTGCGCTTGCCTTGATTACCAAAGAAGTGCTTTCTTCTTTGCTTTTGGGGATTTTGACAGGCACCTTGATTTATACCGTTGGCACTAACGGCAATGTGCTCATGGGAACGCTTGAAACGGCGTTCACCACGATGGGCAACAAGGTGGACTTTAGTATTTTGATTTTCTGCTCGCTCTTGGGTGCGCTCGTTTACGTCGTGGCCATGTCGGGCGGTACGAAAGCCTATGGTAAGTGGGCTGTGAGCAAGATTAAAGGTCGCCGTAGCGCCTTGGGTGCGACGGGTGGTTTAGGGGTGTTGATCTTTATTGACGACTACTTCAACTGCTTGACCGTGGGTACTGTGATGCGCCCGATCTGCGACCAGTATAAGATCTCACGCGCGAAGCTCGCCTACATTATCGACTCGACGGCGGCGCCCATTTGTATTATTGCGCCGGTGAGTTCTTGGGCCGCAGCAGTGGGCTCTTCCTTGAAAGGAAGTGACCTCTTTGAGAGCGATATGGCTGCCTTTGTGGCATCGATTCCATGGAATTTCTACGCGCTCCTTTGCGTCTTAATGGTTTTCTTCATTGTCTTTACGGGCTACGACTTCGGTCCGATGCGTCGCTCTGAAGAACGCGCTCAGCGTGGGGAGGAAGATACGAGTTCGAACACTTCGGCCGAACCGCCGAAATCGAACGCTCGCGGTCGCGTCTTTGATATGTTGATCCCGATTTTCGCCTTGATCGTTTTCGCGGTTTTGGCGCTCCTTTATTCGGGTGGCTACTGGGGTGATGACCCTGCCTACCACACCTTTGGTGGCGCGATGGGTAATGCCTCGGCTGCGCCTGCGCTCGTGTGGGCCTCCTTCGGGACGTTGATTGTCGCTTTCCTTCTTTATGTGCCGCGCGGTTTGGTGCCTTTCACCGACTTTATGACGGGGCTTGTGGAAGGGATGAAGTTGATGCTCCCAGCCAACATCATTTTGGTGCTCGCTTGGACGCTCTCTGGCGTTTGCCGTGACTTGCTCCAAACTCCCTTGTTTGTGCAGTCCTTGGTGACCGCGGGTGGGGCAGACTGGGCCGTGTTCTTGCCTGCCATGGTCTTCTTGATTGCGGCATTCCTCTCGTTCTCGACGGGGACCGCTTGGGGGACCTTTGGGATTCTCTTGCCGATCGTGATGCCAGTTGTGGCCGCTATTGATCCAAACTTGATCATTGTGGGTCTTTCCGCCACGCTCGCAGGAGCGGTCTTTGGGGACCATTGCTCGCCAATTTCCGATACCACGATTCTCTCTTCGGCTGGGGCTGGGTGTAATCACATGGAACACGTCTCCACGCAGCTCCCCTATAGTTTGCTCGTGGCAGGCTGTGCTTTCGTGGGCTACCTCGTGGCGGGTCTTTCTGGCGCCAATTTGCCACTCTCCTTGGGAACGGCAGTGGTCATGTTGATTGTCGTGACGACGGCTTTGCACTTTATGCGTCGCGATAAAACGCCAGCGGCTGCCTAATCGAGAAATCATTCTCGGCTAAAAATGAGGCGCTTCTCTAAAGAAAAAGGAGAAGCGCCTCAAACTTTTTGTAGACGCTAAAGAATGCAAGCAATCTTAAAAACTTGAAACGGAAACTTTCATTTAACGCAAAGTTAACACTCGATGTGCAAACTTGAGTCCTAACTTCAAACCCGAAACCCCAAGGACACTTGGAGTGAAAAACAATAAAGGAACACAAATGAAAAGTCTCAAATCGAATCTTTTGGTTGGTCTTTTGGTTGCTTCGCTTTCTGGTGTGGCTGCTGCCGCTACCGCAGAAAACGCGCACGATATGCATAGCATGCATCAAAGCGCTCAGACTGCTCATGAAAAGGAATATGTAGAATCGATGGGCGATATGCACAAGGACATGATGGAAGGCATCAAAGATGCTGACGCTAATCGTGCCTTTGCTCGCTCCATGATTCCGCATCATGCTGGCGCTATCAAGATGGCCGAAATCGAATTGAAGTACGGCAAAGATCCTGAAATGCGCAAGTTGGCCGAACAGATCATCAAGGCCCAGGATCCTGAAATCAAGCAGATGAAGAAGTGGCTCGAAAAATAATGAGCAAGCGCTAATTCATTGCCTAGTGATGATAGATGGAGCGTTTCCTTTTGCGGGAGGCGCTCTTTTTCCTTTTTCTGCCAGAAAGGCAGAGCTTTCACGGGCAACGCCAGATCCTCTTCGGTATAATCACGGTGCATGAAGGAAGTGCTTTTTTCTTGACCATTCTTGAAAAACGCTAAAGCCGAAAGAAAAGTGCCTTTTCCCTAGTAGGGAGTAGGGGACTTGTCTTTCTGCTTTGACATTTAAAAGAAGAAAAGCAGGCCACTTTTATTAATCCTTTATGCCTTCGGGCTTTCTGATTGGGAAGACTATGTCAGACATTACCGGTACGGTTTTTGAACTTACAGGTCCTGCGGCGCTGTCCGCATTCCGCCAAGAGCGTCTTCTGGCCGCATTGCGTCGTGCAGTGCCGACTGTGGAGGGGCTGAGCGCTCACTTTGTGCACTTTGTGAAGGCAAAGCGCGAGTTGGAATCGCAGGAAACAGCACGCCTCAAGGCGCTACTTGATTATGGAGACGCTCCGAGCGCTCCCGCAAGTGGCGCTTTTTCTTTATCTTTAATAGTGGTTCCGCGTTTGGGCACCATTTCCCCTTGGGCCTCGAAGGCAACCGATATTGCAGTGAATTGCGGCATTGATGCCGTTGAACGTATTGAGCGCGGTACGCTCTACACGATTTCTGCTGTGCGTGTGCTCTCCGCGACGGAAATTGAAAGCCTTGCTGCGCTCCTGCACGACCGCATGACGGAGTCGGTCGTTGATGGGGAATTTGATCCCGCGACGCTCTTTACTGAATTGACGAGTAAGGCGATGGCAAGCGTGGATGTGCTCTCTGGGGGCAAAGCTGCGCTTGAAGTTGCTAACGTTGAAATGGGGCTTGCGCTCTCAGAGGACGAAATCGACTACCTCTTAGCTGCCTTTACCCGCGCTAAACGCAATCCCACGGACGTGGAATTGATGATGTTTGCGCAGGCTAATTCCGAGCACTGCCGCCACAAGATTTTCAATGCCTCTTGGACGATTGACGGGGAAGCGAAAGAAGAAACGCTCTTCGGGATGATTCGTCGCACGCATAAGATGGCGCCGCAAGGCACGATTACGGCCTATGCCGATAATGCTGCTATTTTTGAAGGCGCTGAAGTTTCGCGCCTTTATGCGCGTACGCGTGACTTTGACTTGACGCCAGGCATCTTTGAACCAGTCAAAGAATTGACGCACACCGTCTTTAAAGTGGAAACCCATAACCATCCGACCGCGATTTCGCCTTTCCCTGGTGCTTCCACTGGCTCTGGTGGGGAAATCCGTGACGAAGGTGCAACGGGCCGTGGTGCTCGTCCTAAGGCTGGGCTCTGTGGCTTTACCACGTCAAATTTGAACCTGCCTGAAGTCCCGCAGCCCTTTGAAAACGACCGTGATGTGGTGACGGGCGAAGGCGCAGAAAAGGCGCAGTATGGCGCACCGGGTCGCATTGCGACGCCACTATCCATCATGACTGATGGTCCCTTGGGCGCAGCCGCCTTTAATAATGAATTTGGTCGCCCGAACATTTTGGGCTACTTCCGTACGTTTGAAGCCAATGTGGGTGGGGTGCGCTATGGCTACCATAAGCCCATTATGCTCGCGGGCGGGATTGGGAATATCCGTGACGATCAGACGAAAAAGACCGTGCCTCCTGTGGGAAGTCTCCTGATCGTGTTGGGTGGCCCAGGCATGCGTATTGGTTTGGGCGGTGGGGCAGCTAGCTCCATGGCCACGGGTGCTAACGCAGAAGCGCTTGACTTTGATAGCGTGCAGCGTGGTAACCCCGAAATGGAGCGCCGTGCGCAGGAAGTGATTGATCGCTGCACTGCCATGGGTGAAGCGAACCCGATTCTCGCTATTCATGACGTGGGCGCAGGTGGGCTCTCGAACGCTATGCCCGAGTTGGCTGACTTGAGTGGTCGAGGCGCTTCCTTTGACATGGGTAAGATCCCTGTTGAAGAGTCTGGCATGAGCCCGCTTGAAATCTGGTGTAACGAAAGCCAAGAGCGCTATGTGATTGCGCTTGATCCCGCAGGGCTTGAAACCTTCAAAGCCTATTGCGAACGTGAACGTTGCCCCTTTGCGGTTTTGGGTGAAATCACCGAAGAAGACCGCTTGCGCTTGACGCGAGAAGGGGAAGAAGATGCCGTCAATATGCCGATGTCGGTGCTCTTAGGGAAGACTCCGCGTACGCATCGCGACGTTGAGCATGATGTGACGGAACTCGCTCCCTTCAAGATGAAGCACCCTTCGATCAAAGCGGCGCTTCTTGATGTGCTTCGTCACCCGAGCGTGGCAAGCAAACAATTCTTGATCACCATTGGCGACCGCGCTGTGGGTGGCTTAGTGGTGCGTGACCAGATGGTGGGTCGTTGGCAGGTGCCAGTGGCTGACTGTGCAGTGACCGCGCTTGGGTATGAAACCGATCGCGGGGAAGCGATGGCCATGGGTGAACGCACTCCCGTGGCAATCATCGATTCCGCAGCGGCCTCTCGTTTAGCGATTGGCGAAGCCTTAACCAACATTTCCGCTGCGAATGTGGAACTCTCCAAGGTGAAGCTCTCTGCCAACTGGATGGCCGCTTGTGGCGCTACGGGGGAAGACGTTCGCCTCTTTGAAGGCGTGAAGGCAGCAAGTGACTTCTGTGTGGCCTTAGGGATTTCGATTCCTGTGGGTAAAGATAGTCTCTCGATGCGCACTCAGTGGAAAGAGGGCGAAGAAAAGAAGAGCGTCACCTCTCCGGTGAGCTTAATCGTCTCGGCAGCCGCACCAGTAGCTGATATTCATAAGACGCTCACGCCAGAAATTCCTTCTGGCGCACAAGTCTTGATTTTGATTGACTTGGGCGCGGGTAAGGCCCGTATGGGTGGCTCTATCCTCGCTCAGGTCTCGCAATCCTTTGGCGATACGGTCCCTGATATTGAAGATCCGATGCACTTAGCGCGTGCTGTGACGGCCATTCACCACTTGGCCGATGCCGGTGTGTTGAGCGCTTACCATGATCGCTCGGACGGTGGTTTAGCAGCGACCGTGGCGGAAATGATGTTCGCCTCGCACAAGGGGGTGAAATTGGATATCACCTCGCTCCTTGAAAATGGGGTGAGCCCAGAAGCCGCGCTCTTTAATGAAGAGCTCGGGATGCTCTTAGCGGTGCCCGCTAACAAGGTTGCAGAAGTGGCTCGCGCAGTGCGTGAGTTGGGTCTCTCCAACATTTCGCACTTTGTGGGTGAAGTCACAGCGGATGAAAACTTCCGTGTGGTGGCGCGTGGCGAAGAAATTTTGAATGTCTCTCGCGCCGAAATGCAAGAAGAATGGACGCGTGTTTCTTACGCGATTGCTCGCCGTCGTGACAATCCGCAGCTCGCCGATGAAGAATTCTCTCGCATTGCTAACCCAAGCGATACGGGTCTTTTTGCCACGACCACCTTTGATGTGGACGAAAACCCCGCCGCGCCCTATATTGCACGTGGCGCTCGCCCGGTGATGGCCGTTTTGCGTGAAGAAGGGGTCAACAGTCAGCATGAAATGGCTGCTGCCTTTACGCGTGCGGGCTTTGATGTCTATGACCTTCATATGACGGATTTGCTCTCGGGCCGTAGTGACTTGGCAAGCTTCAAGGGTATCGCCTGCGCAGGGGGCTTCTCCTATGGGGACGTCTTAGGTGCTGGTGGCGGTTGGGCAAAGACCGTGCTCTACAATGATCGTCTCCTTGAAATGTTTAAAACGTTCTTTGAGCGTGGCGACACCTTTGGTCTTGGGATCTGTAACGGCTGCCAGATGATGAGTCAGTTGCGTGGCTTGATTCCTGGGGCTCAGCACTGGCCAGAATTCTTGCGTAACGAAAGCGAGCAGTTTGAAGCGCGCTTAGTGAACGTTGAAATTCTCGAAAGTCCCTCCATCTTCTTTACGGGGATGGCAGGGAGCGTGATGCCTGTGGTGAACGCACACGGGGAAGGGCGTGTACGCTTTAAGGAAGCCTCGGACGCGACCTTTGCGCGTGCCGCTGCTCGCTACGTGATGCCTGATGGTAGCCCCGCACAGACCTATCCCTTTAACCCCAACGGGTCCGTGGGTGGTCTCGCGTCCTTTACGACCGATGACGGTCGCTTCACCATCATGATGCCTCACCCAGAGCGCTCGCACTTAGCGACCCAACTCTCTTGGCATCCTGCTGAGTGGACTGGTGTCTCGGGCTGGATGCGCATGTTCTTTAATGCGCGTGTAGCTTTAGGCTAAGTTTTCGGCTAGGCTTTAACTTAACGCCTCGGATTGCTGTGAAAGTGGTTCGAGGCGTTTTTCCTTTTAGTTTTCATACAAAACTTATTTTTGTATGAAGTAAAATACGAATTGGAGTAAAATCTTCACATTCCGATTTTCCTTCGCCCCAAAGAAACTTATCCATGAACGCCACGCCGTCCTCTTCAACTGTCAGCCCTCCGATGCCCTCCGCGCTTCATCGTCTTTTTGCTCGCCTTTGGGCTTGGCGTGCCGCGCGCGCGTGGTTACTTCTTCTTTGTGCGGTGATTCTTCTGGGGCTTGCCGTTCCTTTTTTACCACTCGATAACTCCATCGCCATTTCCTTAGGGCAAAAGTTTGCGCTCCCCAGTAGTGAACATTGGCTAGGTACTGATCAGCTAGGGCGCGATATTTTTTCTCGTCTACTTTGGGGGATTCGCACAAGCGTCTTTACGGCGCTCCTTACCATGCTTCTCATTGCGATCGTCGGAACGGCCTACGGGATTACGGCCGCGATGTCCCGTGGTCGCACGGAAAACCTCATGATGCGCTTTGCCGACGTGATGATGTCGTTTCCGAGTGAGGTGACGGTGTTGGCACTCGTGGGAATTATGGGTCCTGGCGTTTTCTCGATTGTGCTCGCCAGTGTTGTCGCGATGTGGCCCTGGTACGCGCGTATGGCGCGCACGATTGTGAAGGGACTCCTTTCTAAAGGTTATGTGGAAGCCGCGCGCGTGAGCGGGATCTCGCGCTGGCAACTTGTCAAAGACCATATTCTGCCAGGTGCTCTTGGGGAATTCTTTGTCTTGATGAGCCTTGATGCAGGGCATATTTTGCTTTTAATTTCCACGCTCTCCTTTTTGGGGCTTGGCTTACAGCCTCCGACGCCAGAGTGGGGGATGATGCTCGCGGAAAGCAAAGAAGTGATGAGCGTACACGCATGGCTCTCGTGGATTCCTGGATTGGCCATTTTATTTGTCGTGGCGACCCTCTCATTTTTAGGAGACGCGTTGCGCGATGCGCTAGATACTCGCGTGCAAAAAGGGTTTTCGCACTGGGAAAATAAACGCGCAGGGGATACCTTGCCGCCTCAGTCTTTAGACAAAGGGGAAGCGCCTGTCCCCGTTTTGCCTCAGGGATTAACGGTTCGTGGGCTCTCGATTGCGCTGGAAGATAAAGGTGGCGCTCGCTATGAATTGGTTACTCACGCAGCGCTTGCGGTTGCCCGCGGGGAAGCACTGGTGATTTTGGGTGAGTCGGGCGCTGGGAAAACGCTTCTCTCGCGCGCCTTAGTGGGGCTATTGCCTGCGAAATTTCAAGTCACGGGCGAAGTGTGGCTCGACGGGAAAGCGATTTTCGCAGAGAAAGTCGATCAGCGAGAAACGTCTCGTGGCGCCAAGCTCCTTTATATCGTACAAAACGCGATGACCGCCTTTGAACCTCTAGCCAAAGTGGGTAAACAGCTCGATGCCGTCCTCTCGCTTCGCCTTAAAGAAAAGGGAGAAGTGATGAGCGCTGAGGTGCGCCGCCAGAAAATCGTTGACGTCCTCACACGGCTTCGCTTCACGGACCCCGAGCGCGTACTCTCCTCTTACCCTGCTGAAATTTCAGGCGGGATGGCTCAGCGTGCGCTTCTCTCGACTGTGCTTTTGCGAGAACCCTCTGTCGCGATTATTGATGAACCCACCGCATCGCTTGATGCTGAATCCGCGCGTGAAGTGATTGAAACGCTCGTGAGCTTAAAAGCCTCTGGGATGACCCTTTTGGTGATTACGCATGATTTAACGCTCGCAGAGCGCTTAGCCGATCAGCTCATCGTGATGCAAAATGGCCGCGTGATTGAGTCGGGCGCAGGGGCGCTTTTAAAGCATCCCGCGGATCCGTATACACGCGCCTTGGTGCACTCGCACCAGCAAAAAGAAAAAGCACTCGATAGGCTTCTCTCAGAGGTCTCTCAAAAGGGTGTGGGGGCCAGCGTGGCGCACGATTTGCTTCACCGGGAAGGGAAAGAACATCACCACTTGGCAAGCGATGTGCGAGAGCAGGGACACGATGAAGCCGGTCTTCTTGCGCACCTGGAAGAAGAAATTGCACACCATCAGATGCACCATGCGGAGCACTCACACGGACATCACCATCATGATCATGGCCATGAGCACGACCACGATCATGAGCACAGTCATACGCATGGTCATCTCCATGCGCATTCGCATGCACATGAACACGATCATAAACATGAGGAGGCAAAGTGATGAAAGGGAAAACTGCGCCTCTCATTTCGATCAGAAATCTTGGGAAAACCTACGGCGGCGACCGCTTGGCTCAATGGTTGGGGGAAGAAGGGAAAACCGTTTTTCAAAACCTAAACCTCGAATTTCACCCTGGCGAATGCGTGGGTTTGATGGGGTATTCAGGCGAAGGGAAAACAACGCTCACACGCCTCATGATGGGGCTTGAAGCACCTAGCACTGGCACGATTACGATTGAAGGGATGAGCCCTGCGGCCTGGCAAACGGCTCACCCCGGGGACTTTGCGGCGGTTTTCCAAGATAGCAGTTCTGCGCTCAACCCAGACTTAACCCTTGAAGGCGCACTCTTAGGGAGTCTGCGCCTAAAGGGCAGGAGAGAAGACGAGCACGCCCGTATGGGGGGAATGCTGCGTGCATTGGGGCTCTCTGAAAAGCTTCTTACTGCTTTCCCGCATGAACTCTCAGGAGGCCAGTGTCAGCGTGTGGCCATTGCGAGAGCACTTTTGTCCGAGGCAAGAATCACCTTCTTTGATGAGGCGCTCTCTGCGCTCGATGCACTGCACCAAAATACGGTTCTGCGCTACTTAAAAGAGGCAAAGCCCCAAGAGAGTCTCTGGTTTTTCGTGAGTCACGACTTAGAAGCCGTCGTTACGCTTTGCGACCGAGTGATCGTGCTGGGCGAAGGCGGGATTCTAGCGGACGGCAACCCCGAGTCGCTCTTAAGGTCTGGGAACGCTGCGCTTCGCACACTCATTAAACGTTGCTACTGGGAGTAGCGCGAACGTTACCCAGCCAACAAAACCCATGAGTTTTTCACAGAGATCAAAAGTGAGTATTAATTTTCATACAAAAATTATTTTTGTATGAAGTATAATCTTCCTAATCCATCTTTCAGGTGAGCAGGGGAAATGCTCTCGCTGAATAGTGTGTTTTGAGAAACTCGCCAACACGTTGCCCACCTTTTGCAAAAGGGAAAAGGTAGCGTGTTGGTTCTTTTTTAGGAATTAGATGATGTCTAACGGAAAAGCTTTTACTTTGCGCCTTCGCCCACTAGTTTTATCGCTTTGTGCGGTTTCTTTCTTGGGGCTAGGACTCACGGGCTGTGGGGACAAAAAAGAGGGCGATGTCGCTCCTGCTGCTAGCGCTTCGGCGCCACGCGATACGCTCAATTTTGGCTCTATGAAGGATATCCGTGACATCAACCCGCACCTTTACTTAGGCGAAATGGCCGCGCAGGGGATGGTCTTTGAAGCGCTCACGAAAAATACGAAAGAGGGCGTGAAGCCTTGGCTTGCCGAGAGCTGGGAAATTAGCCCCGATGGGAAGGTCTACACTTTCCACTTGCGTAAAGATGTGAAGTTCTCTGACGGCACGCCTTTTACGGCCGATGTGGTAAAGAAAAACGTTGATGCGGTGCTCGCCAACGCTTCGCGCCACGCCTGGTTAGACATTGTGAACGTGATGGAGAAAAACGAAGTTGTTGATCCCTTCACATGGCGCTTAACCTTGAAAGCGCCGTATTTCCCGACGTTAATTGAATTAGGCTTAACGCGCCCCTTCCGCTTTATTGCGCCGCAGTGCATGAAAGAGGGGCAAACCTTAAATGGGGTCTCGTGCCTCATTGGGACGGGCCCTTGGGTCTTGACGGATCATAAGCGCAACCAAGAGGCTACCTTTACGCGTAACGAGGCGTATTGGGGCGAAAAAGCGAAATTGAAAACCGTCAATTGGACGGTGGTACCCGATAGTCAGACGCTTCTCTTGGCGCTAGAAAAGGGCGAAATTCAACTTATCTTTGGCGCTGACGGCGATCAGCTCTCGATTGACGCGATGGACGCGCTTCAAAAGGAAGGGAAATTTAAAACCGTTTGGAGTGACCCGATTGCAAGCCGTACGATTTTGCTTAACTCTAAGCGCCCGATTACAGGGGAAGCACCTGTGCGTGAAGCCATTCAGCGCGCCATTAATCGCGATGCGATTGTGAAGAATATTTTAAATGGGCGAGAAACGGAAGCCTTAACGCTTTTTGCGAAGACGGTTCCAGGGTGCGATGTACCGCTCTCGCCTCGTCACTATGATCCGAAAGAAGCCGCTGCTATTCTGGAAAAAGACGGCTGGGTGATGGGCAGCGATGGGGTTCGTGCGAAAAATGGGACGCCACTTCGTGTGACTTTCTACTTTAACGCCAAAAACGCTCAGGAAAAGACGATTGCTGAGGCGGTGCAGGCGGATTTGCGCGCCATTGGCATTGATATGCCGATTGTGGGCGAAGAAAAACAATCCTTCTTAGATCGTCAGCGCTCGGGGAACTTCGATTTGCAGTATTCTCTTTCTTGGGGCGCGCCTTACGATCCGCAGAGCTATCTCTCGAGTTGGCGTCAGCCCGCGCACGGTGACTTCCAAGCGCAGGTGGGGCTTTCTGATAAAGCGAAGATTGATGAGACCATCACGAAGTTGATGGTGGAGGGCGACGCCCAAAAGCGTCAAGAAATGCTCACCTGGGTCTTAACCGCGATTCATGATTCGGGCGTTTATGTGCCGATTTCCTTCTCGCGCATTAAAGCGGTTTACGCTCCCGACTTAGAAGATGTGGGCTTTGACGTCTCGCAGTACGAAATCCCCTTTGAAGCAATGCACTTTAAAAAATAAGGCGCTATGTTAGTTGCGTTTATTAAACGACTTTTACTTCTCGTCCCGCTGGTCCTGGGGATTAGCTTTTTGACGTTTACGCTCTTTACGCTCTCGCCTAGCGACCCAGCGGAGATTGCGATTCGCGTCAATGCCATGGTCCCCACGTCAGAACTCATTGCGCAAACGCGCCATGAGTTGGGGTTGGATTTGCCGTTTTTTGAGCGCTACTGGACGTGGCTTACCCAGTGTCTTTCGGGCGACTTTGGCACGAGCTTTGTGACGCGTCGCCCGGTGGCGGAGGAATTTGCTGATGCGCTCCCCGCAACGCTCGACCTCGCCTTCACTTCGCTCCTTTTCCTTTTGATTGTCTGTGTCCCCATGGGCATGGTCTCATCGCTCAGAGAAGGGGAGTGGCCAGATCGCGCCGTGCGCTCGATTGTCTTTTTCCTCTCCGCGATGCCTGCCTTCTGGCTCGGAATTCTTTTGATGAGTTGGCTTGCGGTCTCTTGGGGCTTACTGCCCACAAGCGGTATGCGCTCACCTTTGTCGATCATTCTCCCCACGGTGACGTTAAGCCTTGCGTATCTGCCCACCTACGTGCGTCTTATTCGCACGGAGATGCTCACGAACCATCATGAAAATTGGGTCGTAGCCGCAAAGGCTTGGGGGATGCCACGAGCGCATATCTACTGGCGACTCTTGCTACAATCTTTGCGCGGTTCGGTAACGGCCTTAGGGATGTCAATTCCTAAACTCATTGCGGGCGCTTTTGTGGTGGAAACGCTTTTTGCGTGGCCAGGCATTGGCCGACTTTGCGTGAGTGCGATTTTTAATCGCGATATTCCGATTGTACAAACCTACGTGCTCCTTCTCGCAGCACTTTTTGTGCTCTTTAATCTCATTGCCGACGTGCTCGTCGTCTTACTCGATCCGCTTCGCCGTAAGACGGGTGAAGGTCTCTAAAATTCTCTTTTATTTTTTCGTTTGAGACACTCATGACTGATAAAAACCAAGATTTAGAAAACCGTATTCGTGACTACTGGGATCGTCGAGCCGCCGCTTTTGGCGACTTACGTGAAATGGAATTAGGTAGCGAAAAGGCTGAGCGCTGGGTGAAGGAATTCCGTGCGGCGCTCCCTAAGCGTCCCTTGCGAATTCTCGATATCGGGACGGGTCCTGGTTTTTTCGCGGTGCTTTTAACGCGAGAAGGGCACACGGTCACGGGGATTGACCTCTCTCCTCAGATGATTGAAGAGGCGAAGGCCTTTGCTGCGCGCCATGGTGCTCAGGCGCAATTCTTTGTGATGGATGCGATGAAGCCCGCCTTTGCGAAAGAGAGCTTTGATGCGATTGTGACGCGTAACCTCACGTGGACACTCCCAGACGTCAAAGCTGCTTACGAAGCGTGGACCGAATTGTTGGTGCCAGGCGGCGTCCTCGTCAATTTTGATGCCAACTATGGCCCCATTTCTTTTACGGGCTTGAGCCATTCGCTTAAAAAAGAAGGGGTCTCAAATGCACATAGCGACATCGATGATGACGATTTAATTGATTGTGATCAGATTAAGAGTGAACTCGCGGTCTCAAAAGAAGCGCGTCCAGCGTATGATGTGGGATTATTAGAAAACTTAGGGTATCGCGTGGTGGCAGACGAAGAGCTTACCTCCCGCGTTTATCCTGAGCAAGATTACGCCTCAAATCCGATGACCATGTTCTCCATTGTGGCAACGAAAAAGGCGTAACGCTTCTCACAAATAACTAAAGAGACAGAGAAAAAGTGGACAACACCACTATGGGTCGCTATTGGAGCGCGGATGCGCTTCACTATGGGAATATTGTGCGCGATGAGTTGGCGAGCTTTCGCCGTGAAGCGTGGATGGAGCGCTTTGGAGAATTGCTTCCCAGTGCCTCTCGCGTGCTTGACTTTGGCTGTGGTCCAGGCTTTTTCTCGATTGTGCTCGCTGCTCTTGGCCACACGGTAACGGGCGTGGATATTTCAACCCAGATGGTAGAGCAGGCAAGGGCGAACGTTTCGACAGAACGCTTGCCTCTAAAGCCCACCTTTTTGCACTCAGAAAAGGGCCTTGCCGCTTTTGCGGATGCGTCCTTTGATGTGATTGTGAGCCGCAATGTCACGTGGACGCTCTCAGATCCTGTTGGCTTTTATAAAGAGGCGCTTCGCGTCTTGGCGCCAGGTGGCACGCTGATTGTCTACGATGCCAACTGGAATTTGCCCGCCTTTGATGAGGCATTGGCCCAGCGTTGCGCGGAGCGTGAAGCCCAGTGCCTCGCGCGCTATGGGTCCACGTTCGACCCGGCTGAGATTGATGCGGAACCCATTGACATTAAAGCGCTTCCACTTTCTCGCGTGGTGCGTCCTGCCTGGGACGCCGAAACGCTTCCCACTCTTGGTTTTGCAAGCGTTCTGACGGATGAAACCATCACCGAGACGCTTTGGGACGAGAAGGAAAAACTCATCTATGGAGAGACGCCACTTTTTGAAATTGTGGCGAAAAAAGCTTAAAGAGAGCTCTAAAGCCTAAGGTTCAAGAAAAATGCCGCCAGTTGCGAAAACTGGCGGCATTTTCGTTAATGCGTTTTTTGGAGCGCACTCACGTCCACTCGATCAAAGTAGCCTGAGAGTTTCTCTTGGGGGACGATCTCAATTGGCGTTCCAGCTAAGCACTCGACTTCAGTGCTAAGTTGAGAGAGAAAATCGGGCGCTTTTTCGATCATGGCGTTCAAAGTCTTTGCATCCACATGCACAACGGGCTTCTCCCCATCTGGGAAGCGACAGCGAAGGGGCAGAGAGGGGAAGAGCTCCAGCAAACCACGTTCTACGCGCGTTGCAAGTGCAAACTGCTCGGCCTTGGGCTGCACGCTATAAGGAAAGCGCGTCATCAAGCAGGGGCGAGAGGGTTGATCTGCATCGGGGAAACCCACCTGCGCGGCTAACGTTCGCATACGAGGCTTTTCATAGCCCGCCTCGGCCCAAGGGGAGAAGACTCCCAATTCACGAAGCGCACGTTCGCCTGGACGGTACTGCGACAAATCACTCGCATTGGTCCCATCCGCGAGTGGCCCTTTCACTTGTGAGAGAAGCGTACTAAAGACTGCATGTTTACAGACGTAGCAGCGCTCACGTCCTGCGGCAACAAAGTCGGCAATTCGCGTGGGGTCGGCATCAAAAATCGTAACATTAAGACCCATGAGTGCTGCGCGACGCACAGCTTCCTCTGTTTCTTCTACAGGGATATGAGGGCCACGGATATGCCAGAGTTGCACTTTGTAGCCCAATTTAGTGGCCATAAAGGAGAGAAAGCGGCTATCAAACCCGCCCGAATAGGCAATGTTAAAAAAGCCCTCGGGCGCCATGCGTTTTAGAGCCGCGCGAAGTGGATCCCAGACGGGATCCGTCAAAAGAAGCGTTTCAGCCATGCTTTATTCCTGCGCGAGTTCGCCCAAAATAAAGCGAGCGCCATTGGGTACGCCTTCAAAAACTTGGCGCGTGTAAGCGACTTCTTGACGAAGGACCGTCATTTCGGGCCAAGGACCAAATTTGGCTCCTAAGCCAATCAAAATCGCAAGCCCCGTTGGCGTAATTGCTTCTCCCGTGCCCGCAAAGGGCATCACAGGGAGTCCGGGGAGCATCGCGAGCGTAGCAGGCGCTGGGTTCGAGACAAAGCCGTGCGCGCATTCAATCACCCCGTCTGCCACAGGAATAGGGCTCGCTGAGAGCGTGACGCCTAAGCGCTCTAAAAGCGTCGCGATGAGAGCAATGGCAATGCGGTTAGAGAGGCGACCGACTTCATGGAAATGCACGGATTCGGGCGCGGCCCCATGGACTGCGCCTTCAGCTTTGGCGAGCGTGAGCCAAATTTTTTCTACCGCATCGAGTGCTTTTTCGCTTAATTTCGCTTCTTCATCATAAAAACTCAAAATATCGATGAGCGAATGATGATGGTGGTGCCCGTGTGTGGGCTCTTCGGGGAGCGTAATCTGCGCTCGCCAGCCTTGAATCTCAGAGACACGCGCACGCGTAAGTGTGAGACCATAGCCTTTTTCTGCGAGCGTTGGGAAAACCTGACGGAAAAAGAGCGGGGCCATCATGTCGTCAAGCTCCGCTACGGCAAGAAGCCCTGCCAACATCGACTCCGCGTTAAACCCCGCCGAGAGGCGAATCGAGAGATGGTTAGCGCGAGAGAGATCGAGTTCACTTGGCATATTTCATTCCTAAAATGCGGGCAGCGGCGCATCCAGCGCCGTACCCATTATCAATATTCATGACCGAAACCCCCGGGGCACAAGAAACGAGCATGCTACTGAGCGCTGACTTTCCTTTTTCCGCTGCGCCGTAACCCACGGAGGTAGGTACGCCAATGATGGGCAAGGGGGTGAGCCCACCCAGAACGCTCGCAATCGCGGCATCAAGCCCTGCGACGACCACGACCACATCGTGCTCGTTAATTTCAGGGAGCGCCTTTTCGAGACGCCAGAGTCCTGCCACGCCACAGTCTTCAAAAAGACGAGAGCTGTAGCCCAAATATTGGAGTGTGCGTGCGACTTCGCGTGTGACAGGCACATCAGCGGTGCCAGCCGAGACAATCGCGACCGAGCCACTTCGCGAGGAAAGCGCTTTGTACCAACCCGTGCGAGAAAGGGGATCGTAGTTGAAGTGGGGAAGGGCAGCGCCCTCTCCCACGCCAAAAATTTCATGCGCTAACTCAGGCGCCAAGCGCGTAAAAAGAATCGCGGGCGCATCAGCGGCGGCGAAAATATCGCGCAAACGGATGAGCGCTTCACGGGGCTTTCCTTCGCAAAAGACCGCTTCAGGAAGGCCCACGCGAGCAGCGCGGGCATAGTCAAAGAGAATGCCAGGAGCGGGGGACGACTCAGACACGTTATTCTCCAACGGCGCGAGGCACGGTGAGGCTACCTTCAGGCATCAAGATGATGCTGGGGGTTTCACCCACAAAGAGTTTTGCGGCTTCAATCGCATCGTCCGCAGAATCAAGTGCTGCGGTAAAGAGCATCTGGCGCGCGAGCACTTTGTCGAGCTTCGTGACCAAAATGTAGTGCGCTTTTTCCATCGGACGCGTAATAGCGTAGGCTTTGTTTGCGCCAATGCGGAAATTCTTTTCGAGCTGCGTGCGAATCACATCAGGCGTCTTCAAGGCCTTAAACGTGTCTTCCAGTACTTTGGACCCAGAGCCTTCTTCGCACTCGGCAAGCATCACCACTACGCCTCCTTTACGCACAGCGCAAGAGGCGTTTTCCATCGTTTTTTGCATCTGGTAGACGTTGATATCCTTCGGATACCCACCGCAAGAGACAATCACGAGGTCAGCTTCTTTCGGAATTTCTGCCCCATAGACCTGATCGACAAACTTGCAAGCTTCGCGGTGCGCGAGGTTATAGTCCCCAGCAAACATCTTTAAGAAGCGATGTTTCGCATTGAGCACGGCGTTAAAGAGAAAGAGCGAACGGTTTTTCGCAAAGAGTGCCACGCCTTCCATCTGGTCTTCGTAGCAGGGGTTTCCGTCCATGACGCCCAACTTCGCGTTCGGGGCCATCATGAAACTATGGTTCACGCGTACGGTTTCCATCGCAGCGCAACCTGGTAGCACCGCCTTGCGACCGCCACCGTAGCCAGAGAAGTAATGGTGCACAATCGTGCCCGTCAAAATCACATGATCCACGTCGCAAAGCGCTTTATGAATCCAGACTGGCGTTCCACGGCTCGTGGTTCCTTGATATTCAAAGTCCCCATCAATCGTTGAAATCGAATTAAAGCAGCGAATACGGCGAGCCACTTCAGGGCTCACGGCTTCGGCCATTTCTTCTTCGGTCATGGCGCGGTGGGTGCCAAGCGCAAAGACAATGCGCATATTTTCGTCGGGCACGCCCAAGCGGTTCATCTCATCGACCAGGACTGGCATAAAGTCAAAGCTATTGGCGACTCGGGTCGGGTCATTACAGATGAAGGCCACGGTTTGCCCTGGGCGAATGCGTTTTTTTAAGGATTCGCAACCAATCGGGTGGTGAATGGCTTCAAGCACACCGCCTTTAATATCGGTCATGGGTTCAAAAGCCGCCGTGCGGATTTCCTTCATCACGTGTTCATCGTCGAGCGTGAAATCAATCGTGCCACGACCGTAAGCGTATTGATAAGTTTTGAGTGTCATCGAATCTGTCCTTATGAGGAGTGTGCTCAAAGCGAAAAAGGCTAGAACTAAGTATTTTGACTTAAAGGCAAAAAATTCTAACCCCTTAGAGGTATAGGGTAATTATGCACTCACCGCCAGCAAGAAGCGTGAGAAGAGCGCGCTTTTTCGATACGGATCAAAAAAACTTTCCGCCTTAACACTTTCTCAAAAAGAAATGGCCGCCTCCAAAGAAGCAGCCATTTCCTGAGCGGGTTAATTAAATTGCCAGCGATAAAGCAAGTCGATCGTTTGGTCTTCGTCCCAGACGCCCTGCAAGTAAAGGCGAGGCAAGAGTCGATAGCGAACCGTGAAGGTCGCAAGCGAATCAAAGACCCCCACGCCATACTTGAGCTGTAAGTGCGGGAAGAGGTTACCCTTCACAACGACCTTGCTTTTCACACCAACGCCTTCGCTCGTGACCTGCAAATCCTGAATCCCGAAGGCGCTCCCAATAGAGCCCACAATACCAGAGGTTTGCGAAAGCCCCATGCCAAGCAAGGCACTTGCCACCGCTTGACCGTCAGAGCTGCTCGAACCCAAGCCCTGGCCACGCAAGAGGTAGGAGAGCGCCTCTTCGTTACTCATTGCTGGCGTCGAGAAGATCGTCACTTTGGGGCTAGTGGCAGAGCCACGCACGCGAAGCCCTGCCGTAACAGAATCTTCAGTCGCATCTGGGTCACGAATCGCCTCTAAGTTCACATAGGGGTTATCAATGGGGCCCGAGAAGAGAATTTCACCCTTAGTGATATTTAAGGCCTGCCCATAGGCAAAGAAATTCCCGTTCTTTAATTGGATCGAGCCATTTAACCCTAAGCCTTGCTTAGACTGGCGCATCACGAGTTCACCCAAGAGACGTGCCTTCAAATTAAAGGCGTTCACTCTCACGCGAGGGCCAATCGTAATCTTCAAATTACTGCGAATGGGCATTCCAGCGGATTTTGGTGTCACAGGCGTCAGGTCGCGCTTAAGCATTACCAGATCGTCCGAACCTTGAATTGCGGAGTCGGGGAGCTGATTGACGGTAATGTCGCCCTTAGGAATCACCACTTCGCCAGAGATATCAACGCCTGCGTTACTTGCTTTTGCGGTAATATCCGCGCCCATTTCAAGCTCTGCATAGGGCGGAATGGTAAGCCCCATGGTTTCGTCTTTCCCATCGCGACGCGTACGTAGACGCACTTCTGCGGTAGGGGCTTTTAAGTCAGACCAGTCAGCGCGGCCCACGAGCGCCACTTCCCCTTCATTGGTGCGCACAACCCCATCGAGCGTAGAGGTTTGCCCTTTAAAGAGGAGCACAATGTCGCTTGGTTCAATCGAAATCGGGACCAAACCTTCGCGCACAGAGGCTTCCGTTAAGGCTAAGTGACCGTTGAGCTGCGGGTCGCCTAAGCGTCCACCCACTTTGAGGTTCGCTTCCAAATTGCCTTCAACGACTTCACCCGTGCTAAAGAGCTGACTCAATGCGCCAAGGGACCACTTTTCGAGCACGATCGTGCCGCCAATCTTTTGATTGGTGTTGAGCTCAGAGAGCGAAAGGTCCGCCAAAAGTTTCCCATTGTGCTCTGGTGCTACAGTGGCTTTGACGGAGATCGCTTCGCCTTGCGTGTTGGCAGCGAGCGAAACCTCGTTAAATTTCACCGTCAAAGGACCACTATCGGTGGTGCGCGTGGCGTTAACCCCTTTGTTGACGAGGTTTACTTTCACTTGAGGAAGCCCTTTCTTGCTTGCATCCCAAGCGACAGTGGCGTCCCCCGTGAAGGTGCCATCAAAGGCGACATCCTGCGGGAGAATCGGAGCGAGTGTGGAGAGCGCAAAATGCTTTAAGGTGACGACCGCGCGACCTTTTTCCCCAATCTGCGCTTTTTCTGCTAAACAGACCGCGTTGGGTGTACCCGTCTTTTTCCCTTCAACACTCATTTCCCAGCAGTGAGCCGCTACCGTGGCGCTACCCTGGTTGATGTTGACCAAAATAGGCACATTCTTGGTACCCCAATCGCCAATGGGGCTCCCAATTTTCACTTCAGCGAGGTTTCCCTTCCACTGAGCAAAATCTTTCGAGAGACCACCGGTGACCACCAAGTGAGCAGGAACGGGTTCACCCTTTACATCGAGCGCCACTTCATGCGAGGCGATGGTGCCGCCGAGGCTTAACTTGGCTTCTTCAATGCGGGTAGGGGCTTGTTCTTCATCTTCGCCACTTCCCACCACGAGGTTCGTGAGTTGAAGCGTTAGGGGTTCAGCTCCCTTTTTCCCAAAGGTTCCTTTAATCGTGGTGTCGCCAATTTGCGCCACCAGCGCTTCGTTGGCATCCAAGACTTTCAGTTCATGGCTCTTTAGGTCAGCCGTGATGACGGGTTCAAGGACACTACTTGAGAACCGTCCATCGACCTTCACGTCCCCAGTGAGGCTGCCCGACAATAGAGGCGAGAAGGCGGAAAGCTTTGTCAATTGGAGCGAGGCGAGCGCATCCGCACTCATCGTGTCTCCGATAAGGCGACCTTTGCCGTCCATCGAGAGCGTATTTTCGCCCCAGCGGAATTCATTTACGCGCGCAGACCATTCACCCTTGGCGTTCGCCTTGGCGGTGAGGTCCAGGTCAGCGCGGTTTTGGGCGGTTTTGACGCCTGTCGCTTTCGCTTCACCGCTCTTGGTGACTTCAAGGAGTTCGCCTGTGAATTTGGCTTTGGTGAGCGCAGCCTTCCAAGTGCTTAACACGTCGCCCGTGCTACTTGTGAAGTCAACGCGTGCTTCACCCCCGAGCTTCACAGGTGCTGCGGGCGCGAGCGCAGCAACATTAAAGGTCACGAGCGCAAGACCCGCTTTCCCTGTGAGTTTCTTGGCCCAATCAAGGTCTGCTTCGAGGACCGCTGTCCCGTCGCTATTTTGTAGCCCAGAGTTCCAAAGCGTTAAATGCGTGAGCGTGGCCTTGGCATCGAGCGCCAAAGACATGGGTTTCAAGGCGGGCATTGAGGGGAGCTTCACTGGAATAAGCTTACCGCGCACTTTAAGCGTGATGCCTTCGTCCGTCACGCTCCCAGGGGGCGTCGCATCTTGGGCAGCATCAGCAGCCGTGGCGACACTCGCTTCGACCTTATTTTTGGGCGCGGGCGCACTTTCACTAGACTTCTTTGTGTCAGCTGGCGCTTCACCACCTTTCTTTGGCACGACTAAACGCCCACCACCGCTAATCGTCAAATTTTCAAGCAACGGGGTATTTTCATCAAAAGCAAGGAGCGCTGCAGAGCCTTCAAGCGTGAAGGGGAGGCCTGCTACCGAAGGCTCAGCTTCGAGTTTGAGGGCAAGAGGATACTTTCCCGCACCATCGAGTGTGGCGAGAAGTTTGCCTAAAAGTTCCCCATCAAGGTTCACCGACAAACTGCTCATCGTGGAGACGGGTTCAATGGAACCTGGAATATACTCCGCCAAGAGCTCTCCAGGTTTACTCCAGAGATGCACTGCGACGGGGTAGTCCCCCTTGGCGTCGAATTTGGCACTTCCCAAAAGCGTCGTTTTGTCTGAGAGCTGGAGCGCTAAGTGGGGGAGTCGCACTTTTTCTTCTTTGAGCGAGCCTTCAAGCGTCAACTGGGTGAGCGCAGGAAGTTTCATCCCCGGGACCTCAAGGGAGGCGTCTTTTAGCATCACTTGACGCACTTCAACGTCAATGGGCGAGAGGGCACCAGCGGGAAGCATTTCCGCTGTCAAGAAGGGTTTCGAGAAGAGAGCTTCGAGTTCAGCCACCAGCGTCTCGACGGTTTTCGCTTCTGCCTTCACTTCAGAGACCGTTGTGTCGACCTTTTCTTGAGGCTTCTCTTGAGGCTTTTCAGGAGACTTTTCAGAAGCCTTTTCTTCTGACGAGGGCGCTTTTTGGGGCGTAGCACTCGCCTCGGTCAAAATCACTTTGAGGCCATCGAGCGTCAAGCCTTCGACTTCGGCAAGAGACTTTGCCGCCTTGGCATTGAGGTTAAGAGAGCCGAGCGCAATCTGATTCCCGTCCACATTGGCGCTCACTGCCTCAATCGTGCCTTTTTCAAGCAACACGCCTACGGGCAACTCAATGCGCCCCAAAGGTTCAGTCGAGGGTTCAGAAGGGGGCATCACGGAGGTGTCAATGTTGGCCTCCACGCCCTTGACCGCCAAAAACTTCATTTTCACAAGACGCGCGGGCAACTCTCGCCAATCGAGCTTATAAGAGGCCTCAGCAATTTTCACGTCAACGCCAGGCGCCACATAGTGAATGCCATGCAGCACCGGGGAGAAAAGATGCCCGTCAAGCGCCTCAAGCGTTAGCCCGTCAACTTGGTCTACTGCCCAGAAGACCACTTTGTGCTGGAGCGCTGGCACGGCGGTAAACGTACCCACCGCGACCACCACGGTTCCCATGACGCCACAAAGTCCCCAGCCGAGCATCTTGGCCCAGCGAGGGAGACGACGAGGTCGCTTTTCCAAATCATTTTGAGGGGAAGCGCTCTCTTGAGCGGGCTCGGGAGTAGCTTCTTTCACTTCTTCCTTCTCGCTCTCATTCATGCTTTCTTTTGGTGTTTTTTCTTCACTCATGAGCGTTTCTCTTCGTTAGAGTTCTGTTCCGAGGGCAAAATAGAGGTGCGCGTTCTTAAAGGTGATACCACCATTGTCTGTGGGGAACGCAAGATCAAGCTTAATCGGCCCAATGGGCGAAACCCAACGGATTCCCGCCCCAAAGCCCACTTTCCAGCGCACGTTGGTGAAGTTGTTCACCGCTTCTCCCCCGTCGATAAAGCCTGCGGCCCACCAAGGACCACTCAAATGCTTTTGGTATTCAATACTGGCGGTAAGCGTTTTCTTAGCGCCCGTCAAGCGCCCCTGCGAATCCGTGGGCGAAATCGACTTATAGTCGTAGCCGCGCAAGCTTCTGTCGCCCCCGGCGAAGAAGCGTAAATCTGGCGGAATCTTATGAAAGTCATTCGTTTGCAACCACCCAAACGTGGCGCGCCCCACAAAGCGGTGTCCCTCCCAAGGCGTGCGCACCCAGACGTTGTGGAACGTAAAGCGCACAAAGCTCACATCCGAGGCTGCGCCTTTTTGCGCCACGTCTAAACTGTAGCGCTGCGTATCACCCCAGTAGGCAAAAGCGCCCCCGCGAGCGCGCGTGCGTTGGAATTGAATCCCGCCATAGAGAATGTGCACCGTCTCCGAAACATCGGCCTGGGTGAATTTGTTAATCAAATAGTGCGCATGAATGTCGCGCTCCCACTTGTTATCAAGCATCCAGTGGCGTGCGACGCCTAAGTCCAATTCAGAGCTCTCAGTGTCGTTTAAGTCCGTTTTTTCGTAATTAGCACTAATCGTGTAGTAGTGCTCAAGCGGCTGCTTCTCGAGCGGAATACGAAGTTCTACGCCCACTTCTGGCTCAGATTTGTTGAGGTCGAGAGAGGACTTCAAGCTCCAGCCCTTAGAGTTAATCCAGGGACGAGACCAGTCAACGGTGGCGTGCGGGCCGCCATCAGAAGAAAACCCCACGCCCAAGTCCACCGTATTTTTAATATAGGGAACGAGCGTTGCGGTAATGGGCATCTCGTGCTCGTCGTTGGCTTCTTCCGTCTGCGGAACCACCACAACTGTGGAAAACCACCCGGTTTCGTTTAAGTTTTGCGAGAGCTGAGAGAATTGATCGGCCGTGTAGTATTCGCCCTTTTTAAAGGGAATAAGCGAGCGCAAATAGGGCTCTTCAATCTGACTTCCCGTAAAGCTCACATCCCCAAAGCGAAAACGTGGGCCCGTGGCGAGGTTAAGTCGCCAGTAGGATTTATTCGTTGCTAACTGCACACCCAACTGATGCTCGGTGTATTCGCTCTGAAAGTACCCATTTTCAATGGCGGACTTCAAAAGCTGGCTCTTAATGCTGTCGTAGTCGCTCTGGTTTAACACCGAGCCCACCGCTGGCAAATCTTTGAGGATGCGCGTAAAGAAGGGTTCTTTCTCGCCAGGGCCCTCAATCGTGACGTTGGTTTCGGCAATGAGCACAGGTTCGCCCTGATTGACTTTCACCGTTAAGGTAGCGGTGGTCTCTGTTTCAGACCAAGCGCTATTGAGTTCAGGATGAAAGTACCCTAAGGCACTCAGCGCGTCACGCACAGCGCGCTCAACGCGAATACGGTCAAAGCTCGAGAGTGCAGTGAGGCCACCCGTGGTGGCACTTTTGACAAACACTTCAGCGTTGTCTTCGAGGTCTCCAGAGAGCCCTTCGATTTTGACAGAAACTTTTTTTCCTTCTTTCTTCTCAACTTTCTTCTTGCTCGTTTTCTTTGTGCTCTTAGCGCTCGCCGAAGAACTACTCATATCGTCTTCAATCGCGGCATCCACATCCGTGGCAGCCCAAGCGCTATAGGTCGAAACGAGCAAAAGCGCGCAAAGGCTCATTTTGAAGGGACGAGCGAAGGCTTGTGGGAAGGACTTTCCCGACTGAGAAGCAAGCTGGCGCAAACGAGAGAGAGCGATAGGCGACATGTTCTGATCAGAGAAGAGAAAAGAAGGCAACGCATCAAGAGAAAGCCTATGCTAAGGTGGCTTTCTTTTAGTGCGTAAACGAAAATCCTTCTTATTCTAATGGAAGAGCGCGCTCAACTGACGTAAACGCTAGAAAAAGAGTGTTTCTCTAAAGCGTTTTCCTTAGAGGCGTGTGCGAGAAGTCGCGCGAAGCAATTCTAAGAGCACTTCGGGGCTCATCTGTGCACAAAGGACTGGGAGAGCAAAAAGTGCCTTTTCCCCCACGAGCGTAAAAAGCGTATTTTCAAAGCAAATGGTGTGCGTCGTGAGGGCTTCTTTCCCTTCTTTCCCTTCTTTCACAACTGCCCAAGCCGCACCATGAGGCTCCACTCGAAAGCGGTTCTCTCCGCGATTTAATTTCACCGCGCATTCATGCTCACCCCAGGCACGATAAAAAAGCGAGAGTCGATCCTCTTGGCTCGCCCCTTCCATCGCGCCTGCAATACGCTTTGCAATCTCTGGCGCAAAGCTGTGCGCTAAGAGTTCAGGAATGTTAGCGCGCTCACGCATCGCTTCCACATCCACAGCGAGCGCGGGACGCGTGGAGGAGAGTTCCCCTAAACTCGCGAGCACCGTGCTTTTCCCAAGGTAGGTGTTGTGGGCGAGGGTGAGCGTTGCCGCTTTGTTTGTGCTGCTTCTGAGCAATAACGGACTATAGGGGAGTTCTTCCTTGAGGTGGTAGCCCTTCAGGCGGGCTAAAAGTTCTGAGAGCGCACGCCCTAGGACAGCTTCTTGATAGCGCACCGGGTGCTTAAAGCGCGCGAGTGCCACGCTTGTTTCAGTGGGGAGCTCGGCGACGAGCCCCGTTAAAAGCGCTTCTGAGAGAGGATTTTCAGTATGCGCAAAAAAGAGCCAGCAGGATGAATCCTCTGGCAGGGGGGCTTTGTCCTCTTTTAAAAGGTCCACGACGCGAAGCGTGAGCCCCAGAGAAGGACAAAGCGCAGAATGAAGACAATAGTTTTCGTTAGTGTTTTTTACCATGCCCAGCTTCTTTCTTGCCATCCATCGCCTCTTTGAAGAATTCCGAGGGGGCGGAAAGGCCAGAAGTGAGACGCCTCGTAATGACGCGATCTAAGTCCGCTAAAAGGTGGTTGCCTTTGGGCGAGAGCGTAATGGAGCCGTCAGGGAGTTTTTCTTCGTAAAGCCCACGACTGCCGAGATATTCAATACGGAACTCCTTTGCGCTGTAGCGGACGTTCACATCCATCTCAAGGCGGTCGCCTCGCAAATATACCATGCGCACCTCATTAGGCATAATCTGGCAGAGAATACGCCAGTGTAGACGCGTAGCAATTTCGACGATGATATCGCGCACTTGCGCCTCAGTGAGTTTTTGCTCAATGTGGTGTGGCTCAGGAAGCGCGAGCGGAACGTTTTTCGTCGTGCCCACCGAAATGGAGGTAGCGTGAAGGGGAAGGGGTTGGGTGAGCAACCCTAAACCCATCGCATAAAGACAGGCACCTAAAAAGTGGCGGCGAATCGCAAAAGTAGTCGGCTTCATAGACATGGTAGCTCACGATTTTACGATCTCATCTTTTGCGAACTCTTTTTTCGCGTAAAGCTTGGAGCGCGAAGATAAAGAGGGGGGGGGGAAAGAACAAAAGAAGCGTGCTTTTCGTGAGAGTCAAAAAAGTTTTTTGTCGGGGTTTTTCTTCGTTGGTTTTTGCCAACAGTTCACATTATACACGCGAGCGTTAAGTTAAAGAAAGCCTCTAAAAGGCGGAATGCGTCAAAAAACCTTGAGAAAAAGTCAAAAACCCGTCAAAAAAGAAAAAGATTCAAAGCTAAAAAACTTATCTTTTTCCGCCATTAGCACGGATAAAGGCTAAAAAGAAGCTGTCAATACTAGGAGAATTACTAGGTCTTAAAACCTTTTTATCACCAATGCTTTTTGCTGAAAAAGAAGGCAAAAAGGCTAAATATTCGCTTTAGTGAGAAAAGAGGAAAGGGGAAAAAAGTCTCGAAAAATGAAAGACTTAGTCAAAAGTGGTATTGTTTTTTATCAAAAAGAGAGGTTTAATACTAGAAAAAAGAAAAATTTTAGTTATAATAGCATTCATTAAGAGAAACCTCTATCTGATAATCTTTCTCAACAAGAAAGTTATTTGAAAAAGAGGATGATTCTCTTCTTTTTCCCAAAATAGAATCTGTCTTATAGAGAGCTGGTCCGCTAGAGCGCCTAGAGCACCAGTCTCGGTAGCTGACGAGCTGTCAAGTATCTCTCTAAGAGTGATTCTAACTAACGTAGTGCCTCCCCATCCATAAAGTGAAGCACAGCATCCATTAGGAGACCCTCCATGGCTGAAAAGAAAGACATGCAAAAAGAGCTTCTTGAACTTGAAGCACTCGAACTTGAAGTGACCAACCGTCGCAAGGCTTTGCGCGATGACGCTATTCGTCAGGCTCAGTCCATTATTAATCAGTTCTCGTTGCAGCCCACCGATTTCCATTTCGGTGAAGTCGAACCGTTGCGTAAAGGCCGTCGTGGCCCAGTTCGTCCGAAATATCGTGGCCCGCAGGGCGAAATGTGGACCGGTCGCGGCCGCACGCCGAAGTGGGTTGAAGAAGTCAAGAAAGCTGGCAAGAAATTGGAAGATTTCTTGATCAAGTAATTGAAGAGCGCTTGATTCTCGAAAGAGGGGGAAAGTTAAAAAACTTTCTCCCTTTTTTTCTATTTCAAATCAGGCTGACGCGTCTATTTGACTTCACGTCTTTTCCGAGTGTGCGCGAAAAACTCGACTCAAAATCAGACTATTTAACGCCAGCGATTTATCATTTCGTGCCAAGTTTTGAAAGAGAGATTTTTGACAGAATTTTGACGAGATCGCTTTCGCTTTCTCTCAAATTAAGCAATCTCTTTCAAAATGCAGACACAAAAATGTAAAATTTTTCTACAACCTAAAACCCTTGCTATTTAAGGGTTTCCCCTAGATCACTTCTTTTTGTCCTCCTCCGCTTTGCCCCCAAAATCCCCCTTAAAGGGGAGGGCGGGGAGAAGCGTATGTTATCCTATATGCCGTCGAACACAAAGTCGTGTTCATAAGTCAGGTTTGCGATATTGCATTCTCTGCGAGCCGAAAAGAGAAGAGCACCTTTAGTAGAGGTGATTTAACGCTCTCTACCCAGAGGAACGCCAAAGGAGCCGTTTCAGGTTTTCTGCAGAAATGCTTCGAGCGAAAGACCGTTTCGCTTTAGCTTCGCACCTTCATTTATGAGAAGAGCATCGTGCTCTCTCAACTCAATTAGCCAAAAGAGAGTCAACCACTCCGTCCTTTTGACTCAAAGGATTTTTCTCGCGAGCAGCTTTTGCTCGAGAAAGTCGCACAGATTGTTTTGTTTGTCCTCTCTTTCGTATGTGTTTTGTAGCCTCGCTTGGGGTTTCGGGATTGCTTGGCATGCTGCTGAGTTTTGCCCTCCCAAGGTCAGAGTGAATTTTTGGAGAATCGCTTAACCTATGCCAAATCAAACAACGCCTAGCACAGCACCTGCTAAAATTGGTCTTTTGCGCGGTTGGAAAGTCAATCCTGCCGTCTTCTGGCCAGCTAGCCTTCTTTCCATTATCGTGATCGCGATGGCCGCTTTGATGCCTAACGTGCTCAATTCGGTTTTAGACCATATTCAAACGCGTATCTTCCATGACCTCTCCTGGTTCTATATCCTCGCTGTGGGGATCATTCTCGTCGGGATGGTCTACTTGAGTTTTTCTCGCTTTGGCGATATTCGCTTAGGGCCAGATCATGCCAAACCAGACTACGACTTGGTGACCTGGTTTGCCATGCTCTTTTCCACTGGGATGGGTATCGGGATCATGTTCTTTGGCGTGGCAGAACCTGTCATGCACTTTTTGGAACCGCCAACGGGCGCGGGTGGTACCGTGCAAGCTGCACGTGAAGCACTTGAACTCACGTTCTTTCACTGGGGTCTGCACGCTTGGGCTATTTACGCCTCAGTGGGTCTGATGCTCGCTTACTTTGGCTACCGTCATGCGCTCCCCTTAACGCTTCGTAGTGCGCTCTATCCTTTGATTGGGGATCGCATTCACGGTTGGATGGGTAACGCCGTTGACATCTTTGCCATTTTGGGCACGGTCTTTGGCGTGGCAACGTCCTTGGGCTTTGGGGTTTTGCAGCTCAATAGTGGTCTTAGTTACCTCTTTGACGCGCCGATTGGCATTGAAGTGCAGTCAATTTTGATTGTGGTCATCACCGCCATTGCCGCAACCTCCGCCGCCTCTGGGCTCAATAAAGGGATTAAGCTTCTTTCGCAAGCCAACTTGTGGCTCGCGGTGGTGCTCTTGATTCTCGTCTTTGCCTTGGGTCCCACGGCAAACTTGCTGAAGCACTTTGTGGAAAATGTCGGTCTTTATATGTCTGGCATTGTGAGTAAGACCTTTAATCTTTACGCCTACGAACCGAAGTCCAGTAACTGGTTGGGCGGTTGGACGCTTCTCTACTGGGGCTGGTGGATTTCTTGGTCGCCCTTTGTGGGTCTCTTTATCGCTCGAATCTCTCGCGGTCGTACGATTCGTGAATTCGTGAGCGGTGTGCTCTTGATTCCGGCTGGCTTTACGCTTCTCTGGATGACGGCCTTTGGTAACTCTGCCATTGAACTCATTATGTCTGGCGTGGGCGCCGATTTAGCAACGAGCGTGAAGGCCGATGTTTCGACGGCACTCTTTAAGTTCTTTGAATACTTCCCGATGACGCAGCTGCTCTCAGTGATTGGCATGCTCATGGTGGTGATCTTCTTTGTCACCTCGGCTGACTCGGGCGCTTTTGTGGCTGATGCCTTGGCAAGCGGTGGTATTCGTAAGACGCCCGCAAAGCAGCGCGTTTTCTGGAGTGCACTCTCTGGCGTGGGTGCTATGGTGCTCCTCTGGGCAGGTGGCTTGCAAGCGCTGCAAACGTTGACGCTTCTCTCGGCTCTTCCCTTCGCGGTGGTGCTCTTGATTGCGCTCTTTGGTCTGTTGAAAGCCTTGCGTATTGACGACTTTAAGCGTCAAAGCCATCAGATTACGAATGTGGCGCCGTCTCTTTACCGCAACCCCGAAGGTTGGCGTCGTCGCTTAGGCGTGATCGTGCATTATCCTACCTACGATCAGGTGAAAGCGTACTTTAACGAAACGATTAAGCCCTCGATGAGCGATGTGGTAGAAGCCTTTAAGGATGAAGGGCTCGATGCGAGTATGAATCTCGTCAAAGACCGTGCCTCTCTGGTGGTACATTTCCCCGATGTGACTGACTTCCTCTACGAAGTGCGTCTGGTGGGTTACGGCAATCCAGAATTCACGATGGCTGACCCAGATCGCGATGAAGACGAAGAGCCTAGCTACGTGCGTGCTGAAGTCTTCTTAAAGGAAGGTGGTCAGGACTACGACTTGATGGGTTGGAGTCGCGAGCAGATTATTCACGATGTGCTCGATCAGTACGAAAAGCATCTTTCCTTCTTGCGTATGGTGAATCGCCCTGTGGCTGCCTAATCGCTAGTTAGAAACTTCAAAAATCCTCTTTAGGTGTTCGCGCTTAAAGAGGATTTTTTTAGCCTGAAAGTCGCTCCTCTCAAGGAAAATCCTAAATTGTAAATTTTCGCTATTCATTTTAAGAATAATGCTACTATAATGAGACGAGATAAGAGAAGAGAAGAGAAGAGAGTGGTAGCTCTCTAGCTCTTTGGGATTTTTCAAAACAAACTTCAGGAGCGTACAGCATCATGGTTAAACCTCGTCTATCTCATCTGGCAGTTTTCGCCTCTCTCTCGCTTTCTCTTTCTTTTAGCTGTGCGGCAGAGTCAGGCGTAACGGTCACCACTGGTGCTGGCTACATTCCTATGGTGAAAGCGGTGAGCGAGGTCTGTCGCCAAGAGATGGCCGCCCCGGTCACAGAGAGCTACGGTGGCAATATCGGTCAGATGCTCGCGCAAGTGGTACAAGGCAGTGGTGTGAACGTTGTGATTTCTGACTTAGGCACTTTAAAAATGATTAAGTCACCCGTGAAATTTTCTACGACAAAAGCGCTAGGTTCGACGCCCTTAGTGCTCGTTTGGCGAAAAGGCGTGACGATCGCTTCTCCTGCGGATTTAAGTGCCGAGAAGGTGAAAGCCATTGCCGCCCCTGACTCTAAAGCAACGGTCTATGGGCGTGTAGCCAAAGTTTGGCTCAATGAGCAATCCGCCACAGTGCGCGAAGGACTGGAAAAGAAATGGTTGGAAGTAGGCCACGTTCCACAAGTGATTGCTTATGTGCTTCGTGGTGAAGTGGACGCTGGGTTTGTGAATGTGGTAGCGAGCAACAAGAATAAGGATGCCTTGGGTGGCGTTCTTCAACTTAAAGACGGCTATCCACCAATCGAAATGGTGGCAGCTGTGGTGGATGGTGCCGAGAAGTCGCCCGCAGTCGAGAGCTATCTCAACTGCTTAGGTTCGGAAAAAGCAAAAGCTATTTTCGCAAAGTTTGGCGTAAAACCGTAATTCGTTAAAAAACTGGTTTCGTGTGTGGGAAAGAAGAGGTTGAGCAAATGTTTTATGTGCCTGATCGCGTCTTAGAAACAGTATTGGAAGAAGATCTCCCGTATGGAGACGAGACGACGAGTCTACTGGAGATTGGGGACTTCCGCGGGTCAATTGTGGCTAAGGCTAAAGCATCAGGCGTATATTCAGGAATTTCGCTAGCGGCACGTTTAATGCGACAGTTGGGGTTATCTGTTGAAGAACACGCAAGCGAAGGGGTGTCCCTGACGGCAGGCTCACCTCTTCTTACCGCCCGTGGAAAAGCTGATCAATTGCACGCTGTTTATAAGAGTGCACAATTGATCATGGAGTACTGCTCTGGCATCTCGACGAGAACTCATCAAATGGTCGAGGCCGCGCATTCGGCTAACCTTCACTGCCAAGTGGCGCTCACGCGTAAACATTTTCCTGGTACCAAAACGCTCTCGTTTTATGCCGCGCTCGCGGGTGGTGGCGTAATTCATCGCACGGGACTCTCAGAGTCGATTCTCGTTTTTGATCAACATCGACTTTTTCTTGACGATCCCGTCAATGCAATTCATCGTGCAAAAGAAAAAAGTCCGGAAAGACGTATTGCTGTTGAAGTCGATACGCCAGAAGAAGGTCTTCTTTTTGCGCAAGCTGGTGCTGACATCATTCAATGTGAACGCTTTAGTCCCGATGTGCTTAAGAACTTTGTCAAGACGCTTCACCGAGAAGCTTCTGGCGTTCGCATCTTAGCCGCTGGTGGAGTGCGAGGAGAAAATGCCTACCAATATGCCGCAACAGGCGTGGATGTGCTTGTGACTTCGTGGCCCTTGTTTGCACCGCCGCAAGATGTGAAAATGCAGTTTTCACGCGTTGACTAATGCATGGAGAGCGACTGCCATGATTGCCTTTTCCTTCGAACGACGACTAGGCGAGAAGCGCTTTCATTTTGAAGGCAGCGTTCCTTCTCGTGGCATCACCGTCTTGATGGGAGAGAGTGGGGCAGGAAAGAGTACGCTCGCGAAATTGCTCACGGGAATTTTGCCAGCCGAGGCAGGAAAACTTCAGGTTAACGGTACCGTTTTCTACGAGAGTGAAAGAGCGCTCAACATTCCGCCAGCCAAGCGCGGAATTGGTATTGCTTATCAGGATCACCGACTTTTTTCTCATTTAAGTGTTAAGGAAAATATTTTTTTTGCCTTGAGCGAAGGGGGGAGGAGGAGTTCTCTTGATGTTGAAGAGCTTCTGGAACTCTTTCGTCTCACTTCGCTCCTTGATGCCTATCCTGCAACGCTTTCAGGTGGCGAAGCGCAACGCGTCTCACTTGCGAGAGCACTCCTTGCAAGCGAAAACCTCTTAATACTCGATGAGCCACTTGCCTCGCTCGATGAGGCATTACGCGATGAGTTGCTCTGCTACCTCAAGCGCTTGGCGAAAGTAGTCTCGTTTCCTATGCTCTACATTACGCACTCAAGTGTTGAGGCGAAATTCTTCGCGGATACGTTGTGGTTTTGCGAGAGAGGAGCACTTCATCGCTTGAAAGCAGAGGAACTCAAAGCAAGCACTCTTTTTTCCAGAGGAGCGCTCTGATGCTCTCGAATTTCTTTTTCTCTCCAGAGTTGCTCGCGACGCTCTCTGCTCCGCTTTTTCTCACGTTGAAAGTTGCCTTGGTGAGTGCGCTAGGGTTTTGCTTTTTGGGCGTGCCACTTGCCTATTGGTGCGCAAGACGAGAAAGCGTTTTGAGTAAAGCGGTGCTTTTTCTTGCCACACTGCCACTCATTTTTCCGCCTATTGCGTTGGGCTACCTCTTGATGCTTCTACTTGGTCAACAAGGGTTTTTCGGCAGTTGGGCGATGCGTGTTTTTGATATGCGGCTGCTTTTTAGTGAAGGCAGCGTTTTTCTCGCAGGTACTACTGCGGGAATGCCTTTGGTGGTGCGACCGATTAAAGAGGTGTTGAGCTCTGCTAGACTTCTTGCCCTCGAAGAAGCCGCTAGTGTTTTAGGAGTGGAAGGAGTGAAGCGCTTTCGCCTGATAACGCTTCCTCTCATTAAAAATACGCTTTTAGCGAGCATCATGATGGGGGTTGCCAGAGCAAGTGGTGAAGTAGGCGTCACTTTAATGCTGGGTGGCAATATTGAAAACCGTACCGCCACGCTGTCGCTTGAAATTTATAACGCTGTTGCAAGAGGGGATTTTTCGCTTGCTAGCACACTTTGCGCGATTCTTGCCGTGATTGCACTGTGCCTCTATGTCGCTATTGAAGCGCAGAGAAGCCGTGCTGTCTTTTAAAGAGAAAAAGTCCCGAGAAAGCATAAAACTCTCTCAGGACTCAAAAGGAAGCCATTAACGCTTAGTGAATACCACGCGGCAACTCCACTGGCTCTGCGGGTGAGTAAGGTCCTGTGTATTTCGCGACCGAAACCGAGGCGCCAGAAGAAACATTTCCTTGAGCGAGGCTCGACGTGGGAATATCACGCGTTAACGTGTTCGCAGCGCCATGCGTATCAAGGAGGCCCAACTGGGGATCATTCTTCGGAATGTACCAGGAGCCGTTGTCGACCGCCACCACGCCTGGACGCACACGATCGGTGACGTTTGCAGCAAGGAGCGTTTGCCCACGAGCGCTTTTCACCACGACCGTATCCCCATGCGCAATGCCAAGCTTGGCAGCGTCCACTGGATTAATGTGGCAGGGCTCAGCGCCATACTTTTCCGTGAGCGAGCTATCCAATTGACTGTGAAGGTGGCGAGCGCTTTTTGAGGAAAGTAGCACAAAGGGGAGCGCTTCTGTCGTCTTTCCAGCGCCTTCCGTGGGCGGAACAAAGCGAGGATAGGGGGCAACGTCTGCGTAATTAAACCCACGGATCTTCTCAGAAGCAAGTTCAATCTTGCCAGAGAGCGTATTTAAGGGGTGTTCATCGGGCGCTTTGCGGAAGTCTCCGAGCGCGACGAAAGGCGTATAGCCCTTGGTATCTTGCGCGCGTTCAAAAAGAATCAAGCCTTTCTTACGCGCTTCTTCGTAAGGGGGCAGCTCTGCGCCACGAATGACGCTATCAGCACGCGCTTCATTGTAGAGCCGTTCACGCCACCCTTCGGCGCTCAAGCCTTCGGTGAAGACGTCTTCGAGTCCCAACTTTGCCGCCAGTCCGCGGAAAATCTCGTAATTCGTGCGCGATTCGCCTTGAATCGGGAGGACAGCCTCGGTAAAGACAATCCCGTCGTTTGAGCGACCGCCAATGCGGGTAATGTCACCCATTTCAAAGTTGGTGCACGCAGGAAGCACAATATCGGCGTGGCGTGCCGTTGCCGTCCAGTTAATATCGGAGACAATCACCGTATCGGGCTTTTTAAAGGCACGCGCTAAGCGGTTGGTGTCAGGATGGTGCGTAAAGGGGTTGCCGCCCGTCCAGAAGACCAAATGCACTTCGGGGTAGGTGACTTTCACGCCATCAAAGTCGATGGTTTTGCCGGGCTCTAAGAGCGCATCCGCCACGCGTGCCACAGGCAAGGGTTGAAGCCCTGCGGCAAAGCGAGCACGTGCTTTACCCAAGGGATCCGTTGGAATGCCTTTTAAGATTGCGCCACGCGGGGTGGGGGCAATACCGCCCTGGTTATAGTGGTAGTTGGTGCCAATTCCGCCACCAGGAAGTCCAATCTGCCCCAAGAAGGCGGCGAGTGCCCAGCCTAACCACGGGGTTTGTTCGCCGTTTTCCAGGCGCTGTGGACCCCAGCCCATCATGATCATGGTGCGATGCGTGGCAATATCTCGCGTTAACGTACGAATCGTTTCTGCTGGCACACCCGAAATCTTTTCAGCCCATTCTGGCGTTTTGGGTGTCCCATCGTTTTTCCCGAGAATATCGTCAGCGAGTTCATCAGCGCCCACCGTATAGGTGTGCACAAACTGCCAGTCGGCAAGCTTTTCCTCGATCAAGACGTAGATCATCGCCGAGAGAATTGCGGCATCGGTCCCGGGGAAGGGGCGAATGTTTTCAGAACCCACTTCAAGCGCGGTATCGGTCACAATTGGGTTGACGCTATAAGTTTTAATATCGGGACGGTTTTTGAGCGACAACGTATGCGCGCGACTCTGATGCAACGACGTGAACCAATCCACATCGTTCGTGCGCACAGGGTCTGCGCCCCAAAAGAGAATACGCTCCGAGTGTTCAAGCACACTTTCCCAATCGGTTGAGCGCGGATCGCGGTCTCCCACGATATGCGTTTGGATAATCGAAATGGCGGCGTTGGAATAGCTATTTTTAAGCGGAATAAAGCCGCCCAAGCTATTGAGCAAACGGTGTAGCAGCGGACGCGCGCCTTGCACGTGCCCTGTGTTCATCCACCCGTAGGCATGACCCCAGACAGACTGCGGACCATATTGGTCGTACGTTTCACGAAGCGCTTTGGCGGCAAGTGTGAGTGCGGTATCCCAGTCAACTTCGACAAAGTCATCTGCGCCTCGACCTTCGCGAGAGGCGGAGCCCGCGGTCAAATAGCCACGGCGCACTGCTGGGCGACGAATACGTTGAGGATTAAAGGGAAGCGCTGCCAAGCGATCCAATAGGGGCGAAGGAGCAGCGTCTTCTGCAATCGGGCTGAGGGACACAATACGACCGTTTTCCACTGTGGCACGGGTAATGCCCCAGCGATTGGCGTTGTAAGGTCCCGTTTGGGAAATATGGTTTGTCATAGTTGGTACCAAAAGCGTCGGTGCGAGAACTTAGGCTGCGCGCGAGGAAGGGGGAAGAGAGAGAGAACGACGCGCAGGCTCGCAAAAATAAAAGAGATACTAATATCGTACCGAAAACGCTACTCGGAGAGGACCTCTCTAATGGGAGAGTTGTAAGACAAGTTTAGTGGCGTTTGACTTGACGCAAAGCGATCGGGTGCCTTTTGGTAATACGCTGACCTAGCACAAAGAGAGGAAAAAGAGAGAAAAAATTTATTTTTCAGAATGCGCGTCCTCTTTGGCGTCGTCTTTTTCCACGCCAAAGTAGCCCTGCAGGACCCAGAGGTGGCGGAGCTTTTCGATGCGCTCAAACTCACGCAGGCACTCTTCACCCATTAAGTTGGGGTGATAGCGCTTCCAGCGCTTTAACACCGCGGAGCGGTCAAGGTCTTCCAGAGCGCGGCGCAAAAAGCGGGGCATAAAGCGGGTGTAGAGTGCCGACTGAAAGTCGATTAGCGCGGGTTTCCCATCTTCACGATAAAAAACGTTGCCCACCCCGCGGCAATCTAAGTGCACAACATGACGCTCATGGATTCGGTTAAGGAGCGCTTCGAGTGCCTCCAGGAATTCGGGCGTCACGAGTTCTCGGCGCGTCTTATGCACCGTTTCGCCAGGCACAAAGCGCACGGCCATCGCAAAGGCATCAATACGAAAGGCACCAGGAGAAACCCCGTCAATGCCTTCTAGGCGCTGTAAGAACGCCACTTCGCGGCGAATCAAAAAGCGCCCAATCGTGTTTCTCACGTACCAAGGACGGTCCCCAAAGTCCTTCACTGTCCAGAGCTCACCATTGAAAGTGGCGCAAAAAACCTTCGCGTTGGCCATACGACCATCACGAAGCAGCTTGAGCGACATTGTTTTGAGATCTTGACGAGTAAAAAGGGGCATAACGTTTGGGGTCTGGCGCGAAGCGATCGCGTTCTAACATCATCTACTAAGGACTTTATTGTACGTGATTGAGGCGAGAATAGCCTAGTTTTGGGAGGGCTAGAAACGCGAATGCCCGCAGAAAGAGAAATCTCTGCGGGCACTTGTGAAAGTGTTTCGCTTTTAGCGCACGATCAACATCGGTACCTGCGTGAGCGTCATCACTTCAGCGGCAACGCTACCCAAGAAGAGAGCCTTCAGTTCACCACGAGCGTGGCTGCCAATGATGATGAAGTCGATTTCTTCCTTTGTCACGTAGTCGGCAATCGCTTGGCTAGCACGACCCGTCAAGGCGATATTGCGGCTCGTGAGACCCGCTTCAGCAAAGCGCTGGGCAACGGGATCGACTGCCTGATGCCATTCAGCATTGCGAGGCGCATGTGTGGGCTGTTCTTCCAAGGCGTGCGTGGGCGTAGTAAAGCGCGGGAGGACGTCCAGCGTAGAACTTGGCACCGAGTGCACGAGACGGAAGTCCGTCTGCGGGCTAAAAAGGTGACGGTTTTCTAAAATCCAATCGACCGCGTGGCAAGTCACTTCCTGGCTATCCACAGGAACCACAATCTTCATCGGGCGACCTGCGGGCGGGAGCTGCTTACGAAGAAGCACCACTGGGCAGGTGGACTTGGAGAGCACACCGCGCGAGACGCTACCCAACAAAATGTCGCCCAAGGTGCGCTCCCCATGTGCGCCCATGACGATCAAATCGGCAGGGAGGTTTTTGGCGGTTTCTAAAATCTTCGCCGTCGGATCCCCTTCAGCCGTGAGCATCTTAGGCGTCTGACCCAAGGCGTTAAAGTAGGGCTTGGCACGCGCAAAAATTTCATCAGCCGTGGCTTTCTGAATGCGTTCGATATCTTCCTTAGCGATCACACGCATGAGAGAAGGGCGAATCGTCTGGTGCACAGTCAGCAACGACACTTCGCTATCCTGCGTAAACTGTGGGCGACGAGCCAAAAAGGCCAAGGCGCTTTCACTCTGGCCACTGACATCAAGAGGAACGAGGATTTTCATTGTGGTTTTTCTCTTTTTGTTGTCTCTTCGTGCAGGGCGCTTCCCTGAGGTGAGCCTGCACGAGAAAAATCGTTTTTTTTGGCGAGAAGGATGTGTCCGCAACGCTATCCAACTCGCTAAAGCATAATTTTATATTTTCGCAGATTTAAAAGAAAAAAGGGCAGAGAAGCGTTCTGCCCACCCTAGGGGTTTATACCAATTTAGTGATTTTTCCACGTGGCAACGAGCGCCACGCCAAAGAAGATGGCGTTGGTGAGCACAATGGCCGCACCCGCTGGCACGCTCCAGAAGTAAGAGGCCGTGAGTCCCACCCAAACGGAGGCCACACTATTAATCGCTGCAAACCAGAGCACTTTGCGATAAGAAGCGGTGAGGCGCAGTGCGGTACTTGCAGGGAAGACCAAGAGGCTCGAAATTAAAAGGGCGCCCATAATGTGCATGCCAGTGACGACTGTCAAGGCCGTCATCAGCGCCAAAATGGTCGTCAAAAAGCGCACAGGTTGCCCTGTCACACGAGCAAAAATCGGGTCAAAAATAAGCGAGAAAAAGAGCGGGGCGAAAAGCGCCATTGGAACCAAGACCAGTACCGAGACAATGCCTGTTACCCAAAGGTCTTCAGTGTTGAGTCCCAAAATGGTCCCAAAAAGAATACTTTCCGCATCAACGTTAAAGCCTTCGGTTAAACTCACCGCGGTAATCCCGAGTGCGAGTGCAGTGCTCGAGAGCATCGCAATCGCGCGATCCCCTGTGCGTTTTGTCAAAGGCACCATTTTGAGCAAAATAAAGGCGGCAATGATCACCACGGGAAGCGCCACTAAGAGCGACTTCTGGTGCAAAAAGAACGACAACGCAATCGCACCAAAGGCCACGTGCGAGAGTCCGTCCCCAATCATGCTAAAGCGCTGAATCACCAAGGGCACACCAATTTGTGAGGCACAAAGCGCTACGAGCGTCCCCACAATAAAGGCACGCACCATGAAGGGGTAGGAGAACATTTCAGCCAGGGCGGCATAAAGTGGGAAGTTACTCATCCTCGCGCCTCCCCTAAATGCTCTTCGAGTGACTCATCATGCACAGCGCCATCAGCGACATGCCAGACGCGGCTTGAGTAGCGAAGGGCGGCGACTTTGTCGTGGGTGACTTGAAGGATGGTGGTCCCTTGCGTTTGGTTAAGATCGTAGAGCGCATCCATGATGCGTTCTGTGTTCTGGGTATCGAGTCCCGCGCAAGGTTCATCGAGCACGATAAAGCGGCGAGAGGCGAGCACAGCGCGTGCAATCAAAACGCGCTTCATCTGTCCGCCAGAGAGCTGTCGAAAGGGTTGTGCGGCTAAGCGCGCGCAGTCAAAGTGGCTGAGCACGTTTTCGAGTAACCCGGCTGGCGCTTTGCTGCGAGAGAAAAAGTGCCACGGTAGCCCCGTCTTTAAGACTTCGAGTACCGTGCCAGGAATATCGGGCGGGAGGCTACTTGTTTGCGCCACGTAGCCAATGCCAGCGTCGCTCAAAGCAGAGTGCACTTGGCGCACGCCCGAGAGTGGCGCCAAGAGACCCAATAAGCCCTTTAAAAGTGTGCTCTTTCCCGCCCCGTTTTCACCACAAATAGAGATAAAGTCGCCCGCGCGAACGCTAAGCGTCAAATCATGAAGTAAAACCTTCTCGGGACGATAGCCAAAACTTGCGCCAGTAAGCGTAAGTTCCACTTCGCCACGTGTGGCATCTGAGGGCGGTAAAGAGAGAGACATTTAAAGCGCTCTAAAAAGTTAGTTAAGTGCCTGACGCAACACTTCCACGTTTTCCTTCATCAAGGAGAGATACGTGGCACCCGCCTTCACTTCGGCTGGCGTCAAATTATGAATAGCGTGCAAGGCAAGAATCTTCGCACCAGTGGGTTCGGCAATGCTTTCGGCGATACGCGCAGAGCTGTTAGCCACTTTCAAGACCACGGGGAGCTTCAATTCTTTGGTTTTATTCACCAAGAAGGCCACCGTTGCCGCACTCGGGCGCACCTGCGTGGAGCAACCTGGGAATGCCGCATAGTAGTTGAGACCATAGGCATCCGTCAAGTAGCGGAAGGGGAAGCGATCACCCACCAAGATGGTGTGGCGCTTTGCGTTCTTCGTCACTTTGGTGAAGTCCGCGTCAAGGGCCTGCAATTCTTTCACGTAGGCTGCAGCGTTCTTTTCGTAGACGCTCTTACCTGCGGGATCGAGGTCAACCAGCGTATCCTTGAGCGCATTGACAATTTCAATAGCGTTCTTGGGCGAGGTCCAGACATGTTCATCCGGATCATCGTCGTCTTCACGCGTTTCGCGCGTTGCGCGTTCTTGCGTGGCACGAGATTCCCCATGATGGTCAAGGTTGCGAGCACGGTGGCGACGATCATCGTCGTCCTTATCATCCTTATCGTCATGGTCGTCGTGATCATGATCGTGATCGTCGTCTTCCATCCCTTCGACTTCTTCTTCAGCCACGGTCGCCACCAAGTCAATCAAACGCACGGTTTGCGGAGCACGGGTCCCCTGGCTATCTAAGAGGTCATCGACCCAGTCGTCATTGTCGCCACCAACATAGATAAAGAGGTCAGCGGCCTGAATGCGCTTAATGTCCTGAGGCGTCGGTTCATAGGTGTGGGCTTCTTGGCCAGGCTTTAAAAGAAGTGAGACGTCCACTCGGTCACCAGCGATTTGGCGCACAAAGTCGTACTGCGGGAAAAGGGTCGTCACGATTTTCAGGCGTCGATCAGCAGCCAAGGCGCGTGCCACGGGAGCGGTGCCGAGGGCACTCATAACAGCCAAGCCTAAAAGACGGCGGCGAGAAAGCGAAAAAGAAGCAAAAGCGTTCATAAGAGAAGGAAACCTCAAAAAATTAAGACTCTTTTGCGCGGCATTCAGGACAAAGCCCAATGAATTGTGGCGCAACAGGATCAAGCAGAAAACCGTGCGAGGCATCGAGATGATCACGCACCGAGGCCTGCAAAGCGGCTAAAGCTTGACAGTGCAAATGGAAAATGCGCTCACACTTACGGCATCGCACATCCGCACAGTCCGTGATCACCGAGAGCTCATAGAGCGTGATGCCACGAGAGGCGTCTCGCCAAGCACGCACCACACCATCATCGACCAATTGAGAGAGCAGTCGATAGACCGTAGTGCGTCCAATGGAAGAGCCCGAGCGCGTCAAGCGTGCGAGCAACTCTGACGCGCTCAGCGCTTCCCCGCGGGAATCGGTGAGAAGCGCGAGAATCGCTTCTTTTTGTCGCGTGTGATAAGTTGCCATTGTCCACTCACAAAAGAGAGAAAAAAGAAAACACGATTTGGGAGGGGGATACTTACGAAAACAAAATTGGTACTCTGTCCCAAATTGTGAAAAGTATTCTAGCACGAAAATTTTGGAGTGGCGGGACGCGAAAATGTGTCAAAAAATTGAAAAATTTCTGAAATGCGCTCTTAGAGACCAAAAAGGAGAAGTTCGAGTGAACTTCTCCTAGCGGAATCGTCTTAACGATGGGTTTTGTGAATCTTCTTCTCAGGCGCGTGCGAGCGTCCCATCAAGGGGCTCCACCGTGATGTAGCCCTTTTCGAGACGACCCATCGGATTCCAGTCTTCTTTGGCTTTGCGTAGCCCAGGAATTCCCAAGTCTTCTTCACGATTGATGATTTCGTACTTTTCAGGAAGCGAGGCAGTAAAGAAGCTCGCCAGAGCCGGGTAGGCACCCGTTACCGTGCGATCAGCCTTTTCAATATGAACGGCAAACATTTTGTCGGTCACAGGCATCCCGTAAGTAAACCCATGCACCACGCCCTGGTCCACCAAAATGCCGCCACGCAATCCCAGCGCTTCAAAGTGCGCAAAGGCAATCTCAATCGCGTCGGCTTCTGCTTGCATCATGGGTTCAAGCGGTTGGTGCTCTGCGTACCAGTTCTTCAAGAATTCACGCGCCAGGGGAATTGTCTCGGCGTTTAAGGGGAGAAGTTGCGCATCAGGGTGCTGCGCACGGTAGCGCTTCACAAAGTTGCGCTTCCCAGCCAATTTACGGCCTTCGAGTTTCACGAGGGCTTCACGGCTATAGAGATAGTCGCCCCAGTCTTCTGAGGTGGTGAGCGTGTAGCGGCGTTCTGGCCACGTGGCGCGGAAACTTTCTTCGAGTGAGGGGAGGGTGCCATAGATGCGAAGTGGTTCGCCCATGGCAAGGCTTTGGTCTTCAAGTTCCTTCATAAGGGTTGGACAAAGGTCACAGTTAGCGGGCCAGATCCAACACATCGGAGACTTGGCAGCGGGACGCCAGCGAAGAACGAGCTTACCCACCAAACAAGCATATTCAACTTCATGCTCTTTGGCACGCGTAATGAGCGAAGCCATCGAGAGGTTACAGTCTCCATTGCCGTCAGAGGGCAACTTAGCCTTCAAAACGTCAAGCGACTGAACCGTAACAGGGTGTAGTGACAACATAACTTCTTTCAATACAAAAACGAACTGCAAGTGGCAAGATGAGGGCACGAATGAGAGCGTCCAGGTGGATACCTAAAAAACGCGATAGGCGCAAAAATGGCGCGCCAAAGTCATATGGCACAGAGTGCGAGAGGTATCACAAAGTGGAAAATTAGCCCCATCTCACAGTGTCGCGGTGAGGAAAAGAGACTCAAAGAGAGCGCGGGGGAGGAGGGAGGAGCGGCGATCATTAGGCTCCTTCTGAGAGAGACTCTCTCCAGCGTGCGCGATTTGGTCACGAGTCAGTATCCCATCACCATTTTCTTCAATCCTACTCGGAATGAAAAACGCTTGCAAATTAAACGAAAAACTCAATTAAAACAAGTACTTAGCTATCAGTAAGAGGATTCCCAAAACGGTATGAAAGAGAAATTCTCTTCAGGCTCTTAGCGAGAGTAAGGATTTAGGGTTAGTACTTATTTTATAGGGATTTTCTATTAGATGTCGGAAAATCATTGTTTGTTACAAACGGGGCATGAAATGCCAAGAGATTGGCGCGTCGAACCATCAGTAATATCCCTAAGAGAGGCGACCCTGTGCTAAGCGAGAAAGCAAAAAACTCGACCAAGCGCGTGGCTTAGTCGAGTCGAAAGGCATTTTTTTGCGAGTCGCTTAGATGGTGTTGTAGCCAATCCACTGTAAGAAGAACTGATCGAGCGTTTCTGCGTCGAGCGTGTCGCCCGCGACTTCGGGTGGGAGTGTTTCGGCCAAAGAACTCTCGATATAGCTCACCACATTGGGGAAAGCGTTCTTGTCGCCCTCAGCATCTTCTTTGTTGGCGGACTTAATCTGGATGAGCGTATCGATTTCAAGGAGCAGGGCTTCCTCTTCGACGAGGCCTTTAACTAACTCATCAAAGCGCATCGGCGGGATGGACTTCTTTAATTCCACCCAACGGAAGGCAAGCACAGCTTGCACGATGTAAATCAAGCGCTTGAAACTCACGAACTGCGACTTACGCAGACTCATCGCGTGGTGTGCTTGCGCAGTCGAGCGATAAGACCAGTAGAGACGAGCGAGCGGGTGAGCTCGGTCAAGGAGCTTGCGCATTTCCGTCAAAAAGAGCGGATGGTTGCGATAGACAATCGGAGAGTAGAGCCACTGCACGAGCGTGGTATCCCCATCGCGCAAGGATTTCAGAACATGGCGCAAATCCCAGCCTTTAATGTCCCAGAGGGGATCTTCTTGGCTTTCGAGCATTTCCCCTTCGGGCGTTAAGCGCAGATAGTGTTTAATAGGGCGTACGTAAATAAAACGCACGTCCACGTCGGCGTCCGGTGACGCAAACCCCCAGCTACGACTCCCGGCTTCGCTTGCGTAGAGAATGCGAACGCCATGCTGGGCTTCAATGCGACGTAAATGCGCTTTTGCTTCATCAAATAGAGTTTCTGGCAACAGGCTCATGATCTAAAAATGCCTCCTTAGGGCGTTACTCTACCTGAAAAGAAATTCTTCTGGGGCAAAATAACACAAAAAATCACATTCCAAATGAAGAAAAAACGAGGGCACTCTACTCAAAAGCCATTTGGCTTCAGTAAAGCGTCCTCGTTCGGGTGGACTTTTGCGTTTAGATAAAGAGGAACTGGTTTGCGACCAAGGTCACCACGAGGCCCAATGCCATCGGCAACCAGGTGCGACGCACCACGGCCATCGGGCTAATCCCAGCTGCACCGGCCACAGCAATGATGACGCCAGCTACAGGACTCATGGCGCGCACCATACCAGAGGCAAACTGCATAGGGGTCACAAGCGCCGGGACAGAGCCGCCCAAGCCTGCTGCCACATCTGGCGCCAAGGAAGCAAAGGACGAGTAGGCGCCCACGCCAGAGCCCGTGAGGAAGGTGACAAGCGAGACAATCCCGGTCAAAATGACGGTCATCGAACCCATCCCTGCGCCCACGCCTTGTGCGGAATTAATGAGAAGGTCGATGAGACCAGAGGCTTTGAGCCCAGTGGCAAAGAATTCAGCGCAGATAATAAGCGCCACGATGCCCGCGAAAATCTTACCCATACTCTGGAACATTGCCATCGCGTCCTTGAAAACTTTCTGCACGGTGCGATAGCGAATGAGTTCGACAATCACGGTCAAGATCCACACCATAAAGAGCGCACTTACGGTGTCGAGCTTCACGCTTGAAACGACGAGCTTAGAGAAGACAATCAGCAGTGCAATCGGAAGGACTGGGAAAATCGCATACCAAACCGGTGCTTCAGGCGCATCAGAACTTTTCGCCTCAATGCCGTCGGTGTAGATATCATCGTTTTTGCGGTCGTAGTAGCGTTGCACGAAGTAGTGCGCAATCGTCACCACAATCAAAGTCGGAATCGCGACCTTTAGCTGATATTCGGCAAAGTAGATAATCGGATCGAGCCCAGCGACTTTTGCAGCCAAGTTAGCCGTTCCTGCCGTTGGCGCAAAAGTCATCCCAGCCGAAGTTCCAATCACGGCAGCGCCTGCCGCAGGAGAGGTTCCCACCGCTTTTAAAATCGGGAAAAGCGCAACGAGAAGGAGCATTGCGAGTCCTGCGGCCGATGGGATCACCGCGACCAAAATCTGCCCGATGATGTAGCCCGCGGCCAGCACCGCATAAGGAGCGTGCAAGAGGCTCAAAGGTTTCACCGCGACGTTGACGAGCGCACGGGCGGCGCCAATTTTGTCCATATAAGCGGCAAACCCGCCCGCACTCATAATGATGAAACCAATGCCAGAGGCTTGTTTCAAGGAGATGCTCGAGAGCGTGGCGAAAATATCAAAGAGCACAAACCCCGTGGGTTTCACGCCTTTGGGAAGAAAGTTGGGGTTGGCGGTCACCGCTACGCAAAGCAGAAGCGCGAGCCCAGCAAAAAGCAATACCATCGGCGTACTAAAGCGCTTAATTAACGCGTAGCCCGCGATGACGGTCACAACGACCGCGATGATTGGCAAAATGAAGTCGGTCATGATTAATCCTAAGTCTTTTTAAGTTGGCGTTTTTTCTCTTTCGTTAGCCTTGCAGTGCCTTGAAGCGTTCCTGCAAAGTACAGAGCGCTTCGGCAATTTCTCGCACACGAGCGGCGCGTTTAGCTTCCAGCGCTTCAAGTGTTTGGCGTGCATCCTCTAAGAGGCGATCGACCTCTGCGGGCGCAGCGCTTCCCAGCGTGGCACGGTGCGCCACGATGCTCTTGGGGTCAAGCGCCGAGCGGAACTCAGCCTCCGACATGGGAAGTTCGTGCGGGGCTTCAGGGAACTCAGCTTCCACCACTTCGCGATAGAGCTCAGTGAGTCGGGCGTAAGGGAAGGTGAGCGGGGTAAAGCCTTCTTTTTTCGCTACGCTTACCATACGGCTAGCTAAGTGGTGACCAATGCGGAAGGGAAGGTTATGCAGGCGCATTAAGCGATCAGCCACTTCCTGAGAAGCGCTCCAATCGCTATTGAGTTCTTCCAGAGCACGCTCTTCGTTGACAACGAGCGCACTCAGAATCTGCTTCATGTGGGTGAAAAGCGTACGCGCATCAGAGAGGAGCGCTAAATTGCGACTCGTGCTCTTGCCGTCTGGCATCCCCGCGCTCACATTGTGTGCACGCGCAAAGGTCCCCATCATGTCGGAGAGAAGGTCCGCCGCCTCTTCTCGGGTGCTATTGAGAAGCCCAGGGTTGCGCTTTTGTGGCATCGCAGAGGAGATATACGTTTTTCCTTGTCCTTCTTGGAGCAAAATCCAAGGGCGTGGCGTGGCGTACTGCGTCATGACGTCGTTGATGAAACTCGAGAGACGCACCGCCACATGCGCTAAGTGACCAGAGGCGGTAAGCGGGAAGTCGACAGGCGAGAAGCACGTCGCATCAAACGCATTTGCCACAGGGCGAGGGAACCCAAGCGCTTTGGCCATCGCCTCACGATCAAGTGCCCACCCAGTGCCGTTCAAGACCATTGCGCCCATCGCGCAAGCATCAAAATTCGTGATGGTTTGAGAGAAATCTTGCGCAGAGCGTAAAAGTGAGGCGGCATAAGCCAAGAACGTGTGCCCAAGGCTGGTGGGTTGCGCTGCGACACCATTGGTGTAGCTTGGCACAATCGTGTCACGGTGCGTTTGAGCAAGCTTGAGAAGCTCGGCAATCAATTCATGCAAAACTTTGGCCGTTTCCAATGCACCATCGCGAAAAAGCGCACATCTAACGGTTGAGAGAATATCTTGGCTCGAGCGCCCAGCATGAATCACAGAGACAGCAGGTCCCGTGATCGCTAAGAGTTTGGGCTCCCAATCGATATAGCGTTTAACGCGAAGGCTAGCGTCCTCTTTTGCGTCAGATTCGAGCTTGGCAATCCCGCGCGCAACAAGCAGGGCAAGCTCAACACTAAATTGCCCGCGCTCAAGGCCCACGAGAAGCGTAGCGATACTGATCTGATTGAGCCAGAAAAACTCATCACGAGAAGTTGGACAGGTTGGCGACACGGCGCTTTTCCTCCAAAAAGAGACATAAACGAGAGAGCAAGGAAAAAGTTCCCGCTTCGGGTTAAGTTGAGTGTGGGGGATTTTGAGCCTTCACTCAAGGCAAAAGATTCAACTCTAAGTTGCGTAAAATGCAACAAAAAGAGGGGTAAAAAGCGTTAGAAAATTTCTTTAAATCACTTCTCGTGATTGGGGTTTAAAGTGTTCCTCTTAACTTTGAAGTCGAAAACAGAGGACGTTTTCTCCTTAGGGTAAATCCTAGGGGTTTGGCGCTCGGGAAAGGTTGGTTGGCAAGAAGTGATTTGGTATGCTCGAGAGCATCAATCAAAGCAATGGAGCTCCGAAAACGATGGCACTCGACAATTTGATGGTTTGGCGCGCCTTTATCGCCGTTGCCCGTTCGGGCTCATTTAGCACCGCGGCTGAACAACTTGACCGCGATAAATCCACTATTTCGCGCGCGGTGGCAAGTCTTGAAAAAGCGCTCGGCTGTCAGCTTTTCCTGCAAAACAACGCGCGACCGCTGGAATTAAGCGACGCAGGTAAAAAAGCCTATCGCCGCATGGAAACACTCCTGCGAGCGCATGATCAGCTAATTGAAGACTTGCGCTCTGAGCAGCGAAGTATCGAAGGGCGTGTGCGTCTTTCCACAGCACAAGGTTTTGCCACGCGCCACTTGATGCCCGTGCTAGAAAAATTCCGCCACATTCATCCTGAGGTTTCGGTCGACATTTTGACAGGTATGTCTGAAACCGATTTAGTCCGAGGCCTCTGTGATATAGCTGTTTTAACAGGTGAACCGCAGCACCCAGGGCTCGTTTATGCGAGCCGAGGCCGTAACATCTATTTGCCTGTCGCCTCGCCCGACTATCTCAAGCGCTTTGGTCTACCACTCACACCCGCCCAACTCTCTGAGCATCGTGGCTATCTCTACACAGGACCCGTGCGAGAAGAAACGAAAGAGTTGATGCGTGCGGGAAGCCCGACTGGTGAGCGCGCCCCTGTGGCGTTTGGCACCACCGTGAGAAGTACGGACGTCTTAGCGATTAGAGAGGCACTTCTCAACGGGATGGGCGTGGCGGTGGATATGCCGCTTGTGCAAATACACGAAGATCTCCTTGCCAATCGATTGGTGCCGATTCTCCCCGGTTGGTACCGTCCGCCCATTGAATGTTGGGTCGCATGCACACGCAACGCTTGGCGGGCGCGTCGAGTACGTGTCTTTTTTGAATGGTTTGCGCAAGAAATGCGTCAGCTTTTTGCTAGCTATGAGGCCGCGGTGGCGCCCATTATGGGTTTGCCCCCAGACTTGATGAAAGCCTCAGGACGAGGTGAAATCATTGTGAGTGGAAGCGCGAAAGAAGGCTCAAGAAAGGCAAAGCGCTAAAAACAGCAAGGCTAGAAAAAAGATGAAAACCCCACAGCGTGTCTTTCTGTGGGGTTTTCGGTTCAGGATGGGAAAAGACCGTTTTTTATTTCCAACCCTGAGAGTAGCGATTATAACGAATAAGGACTAACTTTGTATACCCTTATTTAGTGTTTTTCCTTCTCGCACAGCCTATCGTATAATCAGTAAGGCTTTTTCGCAGAGTGCGCCCACGCGAATCGTGGTGCTCCCTAAGAAGAGGCTCTTAAAGTTACCATAACCGTGCGACCCCATCACTAAGAGGTCGAGTTCTTTTTCTTCCGCATAACCGGCAATTTCTTCTGCGGTGCTGCCTACTAGGCAAGCGCGCAAATAGGGGACACCCTCGGTTTTGAAGAGTTCTTCAATGGGACCGGCGTGTTCATGCCAGTCTTCTTCATGCATCACGAGGTTTTCAGCTGGTGTTGGGCGGACCATACTGCCCGTAATGGTGGGGAGCACAGCCTTGCCTAAGTTATCTGCCACATACATGAGGTGCACTTGCGCCGCATCACCAAAGAATGCGGGGTGTGAGACCACAAACTGTGCAGCGCGATAGCTAAACTCAGAGCCGTCCACGGCAATCCCAATACGCAAGGGACGATTCACCGCTGGGCCATCGCCTCTCAAGAGAAGCACAGGCGTCTGGCTCTTGGAGAGGACACCGCGCGAGACAGACCCAAAGAGCCAACCTTGGACGTTATTCATCCCACGAGCACCCATCACCACGAGATCAGGTTCAATCGCTTTAATGCGCTCGGCAATCGCTTCCACTGGGTCACCAATCAAGGTTTGCACCGAGACGTGAGCATTCCCTTCAATTAAAGGGAGAATCGGTTCAAAAACGAGTTTCGACTCTTCTTCAACATAGAGTCGCATCTGTTCACTAGTGAGGTAGCGTGTGAGGTTGAGTGGTAAGGCTTTGACAACGGTGACGAGTTCAAACTCAGAGTTTTCCTTCAACGCCTTGGTGCTCAAGACATACTTGACGGTTTCTACACTGTGGGTGCTCGCGTCAACGGGTACTAAGATACGCATAAATGTTCTCTCCCAAAAAATACACCAACCGGGTTCGACTTTTTCACATCGCTTCCCGCAAAAAAGAAGTCCAAAGGACATCCTTTAAGTCCATGTTAGCGCGTTTAATTCGACTTAACCAGTAGGGAAAACCTGTTGAATTTTCGAGAAAACGTAAAGTTTTGTGCTAGTGGGTAGCAATCAGGTCTTTAACTTCAAGCGCAGTAGGGCTTCCCGCATTAAAGACGAGAGCCGTGCCTTTGATGAGCGCCTCTTGCTGATAAACCCAGTCGCCCAAAACCCAGCGCGTGCCACAGCTCTCGGGTTCCCCTGGCGTAAATTGCACTGGGGTTTCGCTCAAAGGATGCGTGCCTGGGCGGTGCGTGTGCCCATGAATAACGAGGCCAGTTTGGTAGCGTAGGGCATCCTTTAGAACAGCTTCGGGCGTCACATCGAGAATTGTGCGTTCAACGACTTGCGCCTTGACGCTCTGAGACTTCGCGCGCGCATTTTCTGCCACGTGACGACGAATAAAAAGCGGAAGCGAAAGGAGCGCGAATTGAATAAAGGGACGACGAAGGCGTGCTCTTACGGTTTGATAGCGTGCATCAGCCGTGCACCACATATCTCCATGAGAAATAAGCGTCTTGATCCCTTGAATATCAGCGACAACAGGGTCTGCCAAAAGTGTCGCCCCCACGGCCTTCGTGAAGCCCGTGCCCACGAGAAAGTCGCGATTTCCATGCATAAGGAAAAGACGGCGGGTTTCGCCTCGTGCGTTTGGCGTTTTCACAAAATGGGTGAGGGAGGAAAGTACGTCCTCATAGTCTCCTCGCGTGTCGTCCCCTAACCACGCATCAAAAAAGTCCCCCAAAATCACGAGTTCTTGGCGGTTGATGAGTGCGGGGTGCGAATCAAAGGCGCGCATAAAGGCTGCGAACGCACTTCTCAGCGTGGGCACAGCCACACTTAAGTGCAAGTCCGCAATAAAGACGGGATCCTGGAGCGTAATAGGGCTCGAGTTCGTTTGCGTTAATGGCGCACGAGGAAAAAACATAGAAAGCGTTTGAGGAGAATTTTCGTGCTTTTGAGCTTAACACAAGTGAGAAGGCAAGGAGAAGAAAAGAAAATGCGGAAAGAAGCGAGAAAAAACTTTGGAGCTCGATTTTTCTCTTCGCTTCTTTCCGCATATAGGAAAAAATTATTCTGCGCTGAGTTCTGCCACCGCTTCAATTTCCACTAAACAGCCAAAGTGCAAGGTCGTCGTGGAGACAATCACGCGTGCGGGTTTATGTTCGCCAAAAAACTCGGCATACACCTCATTAATCGGTCCCCAGTATTCCGTGCTTGGCGTATAGACACGGCACATCACGACTTGGTTGCGCGAGACACCGGCGGCCTTTAAGACACGATCAACATTGTCGAGCGCCTGGCGGGCATGTGCTCGGCTGTCGCCCTTACACACTTCGCGGGTATCAGGGTCAATGGAGAGCTGACCCGAAACGTAGAGCATGCCGTGCGAGATAACGCCCGCGCTATAGTGCCCAGGGTTGTGACCCTTAAAGTCAGGAGTGACGATCTGCATGGTGGTGGTCCTCAACGAAAAACGATATCAATCGGGAAGCGCGCACTAAGGACTATTTTTCTTTGCCAAGAGGTGCAAGGCAAAGCAAAAAATGCGCGAGAGAGAAGCCTTCCCGTGATATCGCTAAAGACGAAGTAAATCTTCGATATAGAATATTTTATCGGAATCTAGAATTTTTTCCAAGTTTTTCTTTCCACTAGGCGCAATTGGCTAGTCTAAAAGGCTTCTCAAGGTGAGAAAGAAGGCAAAAAACTGCCTATAATCAGCAGACGACTTCTCAAAAAGTGTGAAAACGAACACTCTCTCAGAACATTATGGCTATCAATCGTCAGGCTGCTATCGGCATTTTTTTAATTACCTTCGCTGGCGTCCTTTGGGGCGCTATGGGAACGGCGGTACAGTTTCTCTTTAAGGTGTCTCCTGGGTTTAATCCGCTTGATATGGTGGCACTGCGCCAAATTTGCGCAGGTGGCATTTTTGTGCTCGCCGCAATGTGTGTGCGCCCCAAGCAGATGCTTTCTGTTTTCCACGATTTTCGCCTCTTCATTGACGTTGTCATTGGCGGGATCTTGATTTTCACGACGCACTACTGCTTTTTTGGCGCAATTTTCTATTCCAACGCGGGGACGGGCGCTGTCTTTCTAACGCTCGTACCCTTGATGGCAGCAGTGTGGTTGTCGTTTATCAAACACCAGCAAATCGGACCGCTTGAAATTGTCTGCTTTATTTTTGCCGTATTGGGCGTTTACCTCATCGTCACCGATGGCGACTGGGGCACGCTCCAATTCTCTCCCAACGCTATTTTCTTTGGGCTTGCTTCTGCGGTGATCGCGACGGCTTATAGTATTCAGCCATTGCGTGCAATTGGGAAAGTGGGTGTTGTGCCAGTCGTTGCCTGGGGCATGCTCGCGGGCGGGATTTGTGGCTTTTTTGTGGGAAATCCTTTCTCGATGGAGGTGACTTGGAACCTCACCACCATCTCCCTCATGGGCTTTATCGTGCTTTTTGGCACGGTGACGGCTTTCTGGATTTATATGGAAGGGCTTCGCGCCACTTCGCCCGTGATTGCAGGGCTCCTTAACTGTATGGAACCGCTCTCCGCATTTCTCTTCTCGATTGTGCTCTTGGGAGATCGCTTTGGGACGTGGCAGTTGATGGGGATTCTTTGCGTCCTCTTTAACGTCTGCCTCTTGGCGCTCGCCAAGGTCAGAAAGTGAGGTCTAACCAAAAGAGGTGAGTGGAATTTTCGCAGAAACTCTTCAGAGTATGCGAGAATGAAAGAACTCTTCGCAACGGGGTGAGCGAGATGCTCGCCCCAAATTTTCGACAAAAAGATAGATAGAACAAGGAGACGAAAGCATGTTTGGTCGTGATGCGCGTTATGGTGGGTTAGTTGGCTGTGATCTCAATGATATTCATGTGCCCACGCCCAGCATGATTATCGATCAGGTAAAGTTAATTGCGAACTGTGAACGCGGTAAACGACGCGCAGAAGAGCTGGGCGTGACGCTTCGTCCTCACTTAAAAACGCATAAGTCGATTGAAATTGCGCGCGCTCAGATGCTAAACGAAAAGGGCCCAGCGACCGTCTCCACCATGACTGAAGCGCGCTACTTTGCCGCCAATGGGGTGATGGACTTGATTTATGCGGTCGGGATTTCCCCGCAAAAGCTTCCCATTGTCTCGGAGATTCGCGCCACAGGTGTTGATCTCAAGATCGTGCTCGATAGCGTGGAAGCGGCTCGCTTTGTCTCGAAATTCTGCCGTCAGCACGCGGTCTTTATTCCGTGCTTGATTGAAATTGACTGCGATGGACACCGCTCGGGGCTTCGTCCCAATGATCCGACGATTCTTGAAATTGTCAAAGCCTTAACTGACGGCGCAGTGCTTCGTGGCGTGATTACGCATGCGGGTGAAAGCTATAAGGCCACGTCGCTCGCCGAAATGCGTGAAGCCGCTAAAAATGAAGCTAAGGCAGCCAACGAAGCAGCCGAATACTTGCGAGCCAACGGGCACCGCTGTGAAATTGTCTCCACGGGCTCTTCTCCCACGTTCTTCTCGCTTGAAGATGCCACGGGCATCACGGAAATGCGCGCTGGCGTCTATGTGATGGGCGACCTCTTCATGAGCAACCTTGGTGTGGTGCGTATTGAAGATATCGCGGGTACGGTGCTCACCACCGTCATTGGTCATCAGGCGGAAAAAGGACAGGTGATTTGTGATGCGGGTTGGTGCTCTTTGAGTCAAGACCGTGGAACGGGTCGTCAGGCAATTGACTATGGTTATGGCTTGGTGTGCGATATTCACGGTGTGCCGCTTCGCAAGAAAGATATTCGTGTGGTGGCTGCAAACCAAGAGCACGGCATTATTGAAGCGGTGGCAGGAAAACCCTTGCGTCCTGAAGACTTCCCGATTGGCTCTCGCCTTCGCATTATGCCAATTCACGTCTGCTCGACGATGGCCATGCACCATAAGCTTCTCTTTATCGGGACGGATGAAACGATCTTCCGTCAGACGGCAAGAGCGCATGGTTGGGAATAAGGTTTAAAACTTGTTAAAGGTAAAAAGCCAGCGGAGAATTTAAAAACTCTCACGCTGGCTTTTTGTTGGACTAAAAAATGCTAGTTGTTAGTGCTGACGCTCTTGTGCGGCCTTGAGAAGTCCCTTGGCGACTAAAAGAGACGAGGCTGGGTTTTGGCCTGTTACTAAGCGACCATCACTTACCGTGAAAGCGCTAAAGTTTTCGCCTTTCTCAAAGTTGGCGCCCAGCTCGCGCAACTTCGTTTCAAGCGGGAAGGGAACGACAGAGGCAAGCTTCATCGCGGCTTCTTCACTATCGGTGAAGCTATTGACAGTGCGGCCTTTCACTAGTGGTGCACCCGCTTCATCCTTGACATTCACAAGCGCAGCTGCGCCGTGGCACACCGAGCCCAAGACGGGCTGGTTCTTCCAAACATCACTCAAGAAGCGCCCTAAGTTTTCACTCGAGCCCCAATCCCACATCGCGCCGTGACTACCAGGTACAAAGACGATGTCCCAGCCTTGTGCCTTGAGTTATCAGCTAAGAAGCGTTCGATCGAAGCGGGGTTTTTGCCCTTTTCGCCCACTGAGTGCGGATCAATCGGAATGTTCCCGCCCGGGAGCGTGGCAACCGTCACTTTGGCGCCAGCGTCAAGAAATTCATAATAAGGATCGCTTAACTCCTGGAGCCAAAGCCCAGTGGCGTTTGGCGTGGGCCCCAGCGCTGCATGCGCCGTGGCGATAATCAAAATTGAAAGAGGTGCGGACATAAGAAAAAGTTTCCTGATTTCATTTAAAGGAAGAGCAACTTCTTGGCCGGAGACTAAGTGGCAAGAAGACTCACACGACTTGAGCGAAACTTTATCGGAGTCCTTTCTTTAAGGCAATAACTTACCGTTTCGGGAGGTACAAACTAAAAGGTGTGTGACTAACCAAGAGGAAAATTTGGATAAGGAGAAGGGGTTGCGAGGGTTGGTGGAGCGAAAAAAGTCGCCTTTTTTAGCAAAAAACCGTTAAACTTTTCTTGAATTTTGTTGCTTTTTTAACGAGAATCATTTATCAAAACTCGCCATACTGTAAGCATAACGCGCTGGCATGCCTAGAAGGTCCATGTGACGTGGACTTGGCAAAAATATAGACAACGCCGATACATTGTATTGTCAATAGCAATACATAGTCTATCCAGCGTATCGGGAGAAACAAAAGTGTTAAATCTAGAATCCAAATACAGTTGTGCCTTGCAACTCCATAACGCCATCCTGGGTGGCAAGTGGAAATTGCGTATTCTCTGGCACATTCATCATGGCGATACGCGCTTTTCCACCTTAAAGCGTGGTATTCCCGAAATCTCGGAAAAGATCCTCGCTCAGCAGTTGCGTGAATTGGAAGAACATCAGCTGATTAAGCGTCGTGTCGTGACGGTGATGCCTCCGCACGTGGTCTATGAGCTCTCGCCAGACTATCCTACGCTCCCTGCGATGCTCGAAGTGATCTGTGAGTTTGCCCACGGCTACGCAAAAGCCGAAGGTATTAAGGTCGAAGACTAAGCTGCCATTGCACTTCGAAAAGACAAAAGGCGACAAAGTGCACAATTCCTTATAATGGTGTGCTGAGGTCGCCTTTTTTCGTAGGCGACACCATTTTTCTCTCTAGGAATAGACCACATGCTAGGATCGGGCCGCTTTGATTGGATTGACCGCGCCATTGACCAAATCTGTCAAGATAAGCGCATTGATAATATGCCTTCGACAGAAATTCTTCTGCGCGATTTCCCTTCGTTAAAAGAGTCTTTTGCCGAAGTCGTGCTCGGTTGGAACAACAAGGCCATCACGATTCGTTTGGCCTTTGTCGACTGGCTCATCATCGTGCGTGGTGGCACCATCAAAACGCGTTTTCGCTTTGAATTTAAGCGCCACGTCTATGAAGGGGTGGCGACCTTTAAGCAACGCCACCTTCACATGGAATGTAACGATGGGGAAGTGCTTTGGTCTGATCATCTCTTAAAAGCGATGGACGTGCGTGGCCCGGCACATCGTCTACAAGACTTAGCGGTACTTGTGCTCCAAGGCGGAATTAACGGCGAAGCAACCGATGAAGAAGACGCTAAAAACGCCGAAGCCGCTCGCATTGAATATGAGCGCGAAAAGAATAATCCGAACCGTAAACTCACGCTGGGCGACTTGCCGCTTTGCGATGATGTGAACCGCGCTCGTTTAGAAAAGATTGAAGCGCGTCTACGTAAGCAAGAAGAGGCCGCTAAGGCTAAGGCTGCCAAAGAAGCCGCTCGCGCTGCTAAGGCAGAAGAAAAGGCGATGGCCGCTGCGGCGAAAAAGCCTCGTCGCACGACAAGAAAGAAAGTCGTGAAGGACGACGTCACTCAATAAAATTCGACAGTTCTCTTTGAAGCCACCGATGAAATCACCTCTCTCGGTGGCTTTTTCGTGTTCGGAATTTTCCTTAGAGAGAGGGCGGTGCGCAAAATAAAAACTTTTCTTTTCGGTCCCGTGGCGTAAAATGAAAAGAAATCCCCAATCACTACACACGGACTTCTGCCATTCTCAAGCGCACCAAACCAAGGCGCAATCTAACACTCAAGAAGAAGGAGACGCGTCCGTGCTCGCCGAGGAGGAAGGACTGGTGAAAACCATCGATAATTGCCTGTCGGTTTCGCAAATGAGCCTAACCGATTTCTTTAAAACCTACGCCCAATCGGTAACCATTGCTGCTGATCAGCGTCCCTTTGTCTGGCGTGCCTCGGCAGTGATTCGCTTTTTAACTCAACTGAAAGCCGGCGCACACTTGGGCACCGTGATTCTCGAAGAAACGGCACCAGGCGAATACGTCCTTCTAGACGGGCAGCAACGCCTTTGCTCCATTCTCATTTGGCTCTATACGCATGAGCGCCGTGGCAAGGACGTGCGTGTGAAGATTCCCAATTGGTCAGTGCCTTCCACGGAAACGCGTCAAACGCTCCTTGCGGTGTCGGAAGCGACTCGCGCTAAGATGGATGCGATTCGCCTTCCCATGGATGAACTCACCATTGCGGTGCTCGTTGTGAAAGACAAGGCGAGCGCCAGTGCGATTAAGCGCTCTCTTAACCTCAACCCAGACCAAATCCGCGTGCCGGTGATGGCAAGCGACCGGTTGAAAGCACATCACTATCGTGAATATGTGCTCTATGGCGATGAGGATAAGTCGCCAGAGAAGAAACTCGCGAAATTCCATGCGCTTCTTGACAAACTCGAAGGGCAAATTGCAGAGTGCAGAGAAGCGGCCGAAGGTTTCCCACCTGAGGATAAACGGCACTTTCTCTGGCGCGATATGACGCTAGACAAGTGGATTGCGGGCGATATTGATCCCGATTGGGTGGTCACGCACGGTTTTGTGCAACTTCTGCAAGCTGAGCTGATGGGACACACGGGTGCGATGGCTCGCCAATATTGGCAAAACCAGTACCGCTGGCCACTTGATGAACAAACTGGAACGGGTCTCATGGCAGACCCCATTAGCCGCCTCAAAGGACAGCGTCAAACTTTTTACGACGATGACGATGAGTGGCATCCGTCGCTTGCTGAGCGATTTAAGAGTGGCGAAGGGTATTTCCGCTTTTTAAAGAAAGCTTTTGAACTTCAAGACGTTTTCTTGGAGGGCGTGAGTGTGCTCGAAGGCGAAAAAGCGCTCATTCCGCAGAGTAAAGTCAAGGACGATGAACGTAGCCTCTTGACCGACCTCTGGTGCTCAGGGTGCCGCCTTTTTGATGACTACGATGAACTGGTGGGCTTCACAAACGAGGTGACCGACCAAAAGCAAACGATTGCGAACTTTTACCGCGAGCCTTGGGTACTGACCGCCTTTGCGGTACTCTTGCGTACGCTTGACACGTACTACCCCAGCTGGAGCTTGAAGAAAAAAGCAACGCGAAAGAGCGCTCGTGAGCACCATGCCGAAGAAGACATGATGGCCTTGGAAATCCTTGTCGCGATGATGTTGGGCGCTGGGGCCAAGGCGCTTCGCGCCCACGGTGGAAATGAAGAGTGGATAGTGATGCGCGCGCTTCGAGCCGAGGACTGGTATAGCCTCTTGCCGCTACACAGCTCGGCGCGTGCCGCGCTCGACAGCTTTGCCTTTGTGGTAGCACCCGATATGGTGAGTAAAGCCTTTTATGATTTTGCCTCTGGGAGACGTGTGCGATGAGTGAAAAAGTGATGACGAAAAAAGCCGCTCCAAAAGAGGAAGCAGAGAAGAAGGAAGCAGAAAAGAGGGCACCTGAAATGACGCCCGAGATGCTCGCCAATTTTGGGAAAAAAGCCAAAGAAAAGCGCGATGAACGTACGCTCTCAGGTGACCAAGAAGACGCGAAAAAGCATTCTTCCTTGGGTGTGAGTTGCTTGATGACGCTCACGAGTTTCCTTGCCGCTTACGAGACGCCCATTATTCCGATCTATCAGCGTGTAAACGGCTGGACCCGAGCGCAAAAGGAAACCTTTAAAGAGGCAATTGCACGCTTGATTGCGCATCCGAGTGCGGAGCCTTTCTTTATTGGGACGCTCTCGGTAGCACGTGTGCGCGGGAGCACTCGCTGCTACGTGATTGATGGGCAGCAGCGCTTGAGTACCTTGAATGAACTATTCCCAGGCGCCTTTACGCTTGAGCGCCACAACGGTCTCTCGCGCGCTAAGGTCGCGATTGACCCCTTTGGGATTAAAGAAAAAGAGAAGGTGGAAGCGCTCTTTTCTCGCATCAGCTTTGTGCTTCACGACTATGGGGAAATTGACCTTCAAGAGCAGATTCTCGCCTTTGATGAACTTAACCGCCATGAAGAGGCTTACCGCCTAGCAGATCGCTATCGCGCCACGATGCTCTCTGCGCTCCCAGAGCGTGAGCACCGGCACTTCTCAGCGCTCTACGATGAGGCCTGGCGACTCTCCACAGTTCTTTTCCGCTTGGCAAACTTAGAAGACTATGAGCTCTCCTTTGATTTGCCAGATCAAGAGCGCCCTGCGGGACGCCCCTCGCTCTTTAGACTGCAGAGCCCCGCCGAGATTGCCGCGAGAATTGCGCCCAGTGGCACGCCACGGCCCTATATTCCAGAGTCTGCGCCTGAAGACAAATCGCTCCTTCCCCTGAAGGATCCTCTCCCAGCGCTCTCAGCCGATGAACTCGAAGACGAAGAACCCTTGGTGAGCGTGCGAGAACCCATTGTGAGAGAAAAGGGGATTGTCGAGATGATCCGTGCGTTTTTAACGGAACTCGATATGACGTTGGATGAGAGTACGCAAACGCCACGCTTGATGACGAGTACGTTCTTGGAAAAGAGTACTGTCTTTGGTGCACAGCGAGAGCTTGACTATGCGGACCATCTCTCGACCAAGGCCAAATACTTTGCCTTCCTTTGCTACTTACGTGTAGCAAACCCACAGGGGCGCGTTCCCGTGGCTTGGGCAGATGCCTTCGGGTGCACGGTGAGTGGTGGCCTCGAGAAGCTTCTTCCAGTGAAAAACGGGACAGAGCTCTCGGAGCGTGTCGCGAAGCGCATTCTCCAGCGCTTGCAGCACAACAACAATTGGGTGCGTGGGATGCTCGCTGCCTACCGCGGACGACTTGAAGCCGCTGAGCAGGGTGGGAGCGCCAAGAAGGGCGGGAAGAAAAAAGCCTCTGGCACACCCTGTGCGGGAGAGACGTGGCTAGCCATCATTCGCTTCTTAGGGGATGGGTGGCTGCAGCTCGCTGATGCAAGCGACGCACCGCTCGTGCTCCAAATGATGGAAGCGGGAACGTACTTTACGCCCGAAAAGGCAGGCAAACTCTGGCATACGCTTGAGAGCTGGGCACGTCGCAAAGAGGTGAGTAGCGAGGAATGCCGTAAACGCATTTTGCGTGCTCGGGAATGTGTGCTCTACCGAGCGCTCATGACCGCCCCTGACAACTTAATCGCACGATTAGAAAAAGTGCTCGTGAGTGAAAAATCGGCAGCTGAAAAGCGCGGTAATGCTAAACTCGCGCGACGCTTAAGTGACCAAAAGAAGCTCGCTCAAAAGGTCGTTTCCTTTATGCGAGAAAGTACCCGTAAGCGCACTTTGCCAGCCGCTCTCAACGATGGGGTGCTCGAAGCTTGGCTCACGCGAGACTTAGTCGAAGTCGAAGGTCGAGTGCGTCATGCGGTGCTTGAAAAAGTCGCCAATTTCGCCTTTGTCGATGCGCGCACGGCGCAAAGCTTAGGCGCGATTCACCCGGACTTTAAAGCGACGATTCTGACAGCTGGCGTAAAACGCACTGTGCCTTGGCCCAATATGCTTCTTCTGATGGGCCTACAAAATGCCCTCGCCGGAGAAGTCAAAGCCGAAGAGGTTTCGCGCGTTGTCGAAATCGTGGAAGCGTTCTGGGATGCCTAAAAAGCGATTTTCTTAATTTTTCTCGCCGAGAGGAGAGGTATTCGCCTCTCCCAAATGGGGGAGCTCCCTGGGGAAGTAGGGGGGGCTCTCCTTTTTCTTAAGCGTGCGATAACGTAAACTTTGTCTAATTAGTGCGCAATGATTGCAACCTCTCTCTTAGACTGAGTTTTGACTCCTGACTCACTATGTTTCGCTTTAATTTGATCCTCTTTACCGTTCTCGCGCTGGCCTACCTCGTAGGGATTTATGTTTTTCCTTTTGCTTGGAATTCGCGCGAAACGCTGCACCAAGTGTTCGTCATCACTGGCGTGGTCTCCTGGACCCTGATGGCCGAGTGCATCATTATCGCCGCGCGCCCGCGCTGGCTCGAAAGCTTTTTTGGCGAACCGCTCGATAAGCTCATGGGACGCCATAAGTCCTTGGGCTGGGCGATGTTTGCTTTTGCGATGATGCATTTCCTCTCGCCCATCTTCACGATGTTCTTGCCCCTTGAGCAAGTCTCGATGATGGAAGGCGGCCACGTGATGGATACGCTCTGGCAAAAGATCTGGATTATTTCGCATCCAGTGGGAGCGCTTCTGGGGATTTTCGCCTCGCTATACATGCTCTCCATTGTCTGGCGTGATATGCGTTTTGGTCAGGGCAAGATGCAGTGGGACGCGTGGGAGCGTGTGCACCGTATGTGGGCTTGGATCTATGTGGCCCTGGCGCTCCATTGTACGCGACTCTTTAAAGAAACGGAAATGATCATGCCCTTGGGCTGGATCAACTTGATCATCACGATCATCGGGCTTTGGGCTGCGATTCGCATCTTGCGCCGTCGTATCGGGGTGGATATGCGTGAAGAGGCTGTGGTTGAGAAAGTCGAAGTCAATCATTCGCTCATTCGCTTGACAGTGAAAAGCGAGATGGCGCAGAAGATGATTGCTGGTCAGTTTGCCTATCTCTCTTTTGCGGGCGACAAAGAAGACCCCCATCCCTTTACGGTCGCAGGGGTGGATCGCGCCAAAAACAAACTCTTTTTCTGGATTAAGAATGTGGGCGTTTGGACGCAGAGCATTGTGCATAAGGTTGCAGGAGACAAGATTTTTGTAGAAGGTCCTTGGGGCACCTTCTTGCCGAAATTTGAAGACACCACAAAGGGTCAGCTCTGGGTGGCTGGCGGCGTGGGGATTGCGCCCTTTATCGCTTGGATGGAATTGGCTGAAAAAGCGGTCGCGGAAGGCAAAAAGCTCCCTCCGATTAAGCTCATCTGGTCTGTGCGTACGATGAATGAAGAGGGTGGCGTTGAACTCGTTCGTGAGCAGGCCGCCAAACTTGGCATTGCCTTTGAAATTTACGAGTCTGGCGTGAAGAAAGCCCACTTGAAGGGCGAAGACGTCATCACGAAGGAATTCGCCACGATGGCGGTGTGTGCCAATCCGAAGATGACCCGCTCGCTCTTTAAGTCCTGGAAGGCACTGCGTGGCACGGAAGAAGGCTTCCACTCGGAAATCTACTAACAAGAAAAAAAAGAAGAAACGTCGGCAAAGAGGCTGCTCAAAATCTGTGTGATTCGAGCGGCCTTTTTGTTGCCTAGAAAAAGAGAATGGATGAAGAGAAAAGCGAGAAAAAGGCGAAAAGCCCCACGAGTGAGATCAATTAGTGATACACTCAAAAAAACGCACTGCAAACTCTTAGGCTTAATGGCAAAATGAGAGGAGTGCCTATCTAATTTTCGGACCACCAGCTAGAGGAATCGCCCGCTCATGATTCATACCGTCTACAGCAATGCCTATGAAGTGTTGCGCTTAATTTTACTACACAATTTGGACGCGATGAAGGAAGAGGGCAAGGGGTTGGGCCTTTTTGACCATGTCCCCATTTTGGTCCCTACAGGGGCAGTGGCGACAGACCTCTCGCGCGCAATTGCCAAACGCCACGGCATTTGTGCAGGGTGGGAATTTGTGAACCCAGGCGAGTGGATGGGCTTTTTTGCGAAAGCCCCTTTAGCTAACGTTGTGGGGAACGAAGCTGAGTGGATGATTTGGCGCATTTTGCGTGAAGGGGGCCCTGAGAGCTTTCGTGCGCAAACGGGGCACGAGCGCTTAGCTTATTTCTTAGACGGGAAAAACGACGAGGCCATTTATCAATTCGCGCGCCGCCTGGCGGCACTTTTTGTCGTTTATGCGAGTTACCGTGCGGACTGGATTTTCCGCTGGCTCAATGTCTCGAGCGACATTTTGGGCGAAAAAGAGATTTGGCTCGTTGAAGAGGCAGCGCTTAAAACCTCTCCCGACTACGACTGGCAACGTGACCTTTGGGTGCGCTTGGCTGAGAATCCTCGCTGGAAAGGGTTGCAATTCTTAGAAAACTTCGTGGGAAACCTCAAGCGACTCGCCGAATCGCAAGAAGACGCGGCGCTCACGGAGGTCCTCCTTGATGAAGACCGTCGCATTAAGCTCCCCCAGACACTGCACGTCTTCATGCCTTTTGTGCTCCCGCCCCTGATGCTTCCCGTTTTTAAAGCACTGGCGCTCTCTGGACGAGATATTTGGTTTTATATGTTGAACCCTTCTAGCGCATACTGGTTTGATAGCGCGAGCGCCGCCAAAATCGCCACGGACGATGCCGCAGAAGCTGAGAGCGATGCTGAGGGCGAAGGGGATGCGTTTAGTAGTATCAGCTCTTCCAACATTCATCCGCTTCTTTCAGCCGATGCGGGCGCCATACGCGCCAATATTGACCGTCTCTGGCAATTTACGACAGAAACGGATGAAGTGGCACTGCTTGATGCGCGTACGGCAGAAGATGGTGCACCGCCACCCGAAAAGCAAATCACTTGGGATATTGCGCGCTTTCAGCATATGGCGCAACGCTTGACGCTTGATGCGGATATGGAAAGCGATCGTGAGAGCTACTTTATTGAACGCCACGGAGAGACGCTTCTCTCGCGCGTTCAAGATAGTTTGCTCAATAACCGAGTGGACGAAATTTTACTCCCCAATGGGCGGCTTAAAGACGAAGAAGACCAATCGATTCTCTTTTGGAATGCCCCGAACGAAACCCGTCAATGGGAAGCAGTGGCCGATGCCATTGAAACGCTTTTTGCAAAAGACAAAATGCTTAAGCCTTCCGACATTTTGGTGGCAACGCCAGACGTCACCGCCGCTGCCCCTTTAATTGACAAAGTGTTTGGCTCGATTCCTTTTGAGCGCCGCTTCCCATGGCGCTTAACGGGCGTGGCGCCTATTGCCACAGAAGAGCTCGCAGAAGCGATTGCAGGCTTAAGTGCGCTGATGAATACGAGAGCCGCGCGCGAAACGCTAGAAGCTTGGCTCGCGCTCCCACCCATTGCCAAGCGCTTTTCGCTTACCACCGAAGAGTTGGGGCTTTTGGGCGATTGGTTAGAAGCGGCAGGGTATCGCGAAGGGCTCTCGGAAGAGCACTTGCGTACCTGGGACCCACAGGTTTTTGCGTTTGATGCGGAAATGAATCTCCTGAGCGCAGTAGAGCGCTTGACTTTGGGCTATACGCTCCCCAACGATGAAGGGCTGCCACGCGCAGGTGTGCTTCCTCGCCATGGGGATGAGTTTGAAGCGTACCGAAGTGTGCACGATAGGGCTGATCTTCTGGAGACGCTCCAGTCGATTGCCTTGACGCTAGAAGACTTCCGAAAAGAAACGCTCGTTGAACGTCCCGCTGCCTATTGGGCGCAGTGGTTGATGAGAGCGATTCATGCGTTTTTTGCCTCTCCAGAAGAGATGAGCGGCGTGAAAGCCCTCTTGAAAGAACTCCTTCGTGAATTGTCACTTGCTGGTGAAACCGAAGAAGAGCGACGCGAAGGGATTACGCTTTCCTTTGCGCTCTTTATGCATGCGCTGCTCGGCAAACTCGAAGTCTCGGGCGGGCGTCCTGGCCCTAACGCAGAAGTGACAATTAGCTCGATGGAGGCGCTGCGAGGGCTCCCATATCGCGTTGTCTTTATTGTGGGACTTGATGCAGACTGTGGGTTCCCAGGCACGATGCAGCGAGAAGAATTCGACTTAATGCGCTTTGCACCACGTCGAGGCGATAGAGACTCGAGACGCGATCGTCGTAGTCTTTTCCTTGATTGGATTTTGGCAGCAAGAGATCAGCTGATTGTGACTTATGTCACGTCGAGCAAACTCTCCGAAGCCGAAGTGATGCAACCCAGTATTGTGGTGCAAGAGCTTCGTGATTGGTTGCTTTCGCTTGTGCCAGAAGAGAGCGTGCGCGAAGAAGAAGTGCACCGCCTAACGGAGCTTTTGCCCTTAAATACCTATAGTCTTGAGAATTTCCTCCCCTCTGATGCGCTTTGGCTCTCGCACGATGCGGAAGCGCTTCGCGCGCGAGAAGAGGTGGAAAAGGGAAGTGTGGCCTCGGGGCGCTCCGCTGTAATTGCCTCTGCGCTCTCCCCAGTACAAGGCGCAGAACCCGGCTGGACAATTGAAAACGAGAAAAACCCAGCGATTGAGTTGCCACTTTCTGTGTTAGCGAGCTTTGTGAAAGCGCCAGAAAAATGGATTGCCAATGCGGCGAGCTTTTTCCCGCCGCGAGATCCCTCAAGTCGAGAAGAAAGTGTGTGGCCTCAAATTTCTGGCCTTGAAGGCTGGCAAAAGAAATCGAATTTCTTAGAGGATTTAAAGGCTGAAGAGTCTGTGGATTCCATTGCCAAGCGTCGCGCCGAGGACCCCACGGCGGGGGCTCGTGCGGCACGCGTTTGGCTTGAAAGAAGTACTTTTGCGCTAGCCATTGATGCGCGTAATCGCTTTGAAGCCGATACGCAGGCGTGGACACGCCTTCCTGATGAGGCGCATCGCTTGCCGCTCTTTGGCGGTCGCGTTGTGCTAACGGGCACGTTGAAGTCGCTCTTTGAGGGGGAAGTTACCCAAGGGGAGGCGGGAGTGCATAAGGGAAGAATTTTGACCACCTTGAGCCCCAGCTCACACTATGGACAAACGATGGCGCTTACTTGGGTCTTTGCCAATGCACTCGCAAAGAGCAAAGAAGAGGCGGTCGCCTTCTATGGCGTGATGCTTAAAAAAGAGAAGAACAAGAAGCTCCCCTATGTGGAAACGCTCTCTGCGCTTCCGATTCCGAGCGCGCTTTGCGTAAATCTCTTAGAAGAGGCGGTTAAAGTCTTTTTAGCGGCTTGCGCGAATCCGACGGACGTGCTGACTGAAGAAAAAGACAATCAGGGCTTGGCACTTCTTTTTGGTGGCGCGATGAAATCGAAACGCCACAGCACTTCTAAGCGCCTTGAGGCTGGGGAAAACTTGATGGCCCCCTTTGAAGAAGAGCGCTTCAAGGAGCTTTGGCGCGCCTGGTGGAGTGTGCTCAAAACGCAAAGAGGGCAGATGGGAGGCGCAAAATGAGCGGACAGACACCCAACGTTTTTGATGTAAAGCGCGCGCCGCTCAAGCAAGTGACGCTCGTGGAAGCTTCTGCCGGGACGGGGAAAACCTTTTCCATTAAGCACCTCGTGCTGCGCTTAATCGTTGAAGAAAACATCCCGGTCGATAAAATCCTCGTGATGACCTTCACGGTGGCGGCCACGGCTGAACTCAAGCACCGCATTGAAGAGCACCTTCGTGCGGTGAGAATGCTACTTTTGTTGGACGAAAAAGCGCGCGCTGGTGGGGATAAACTCCTTCTTGATCAGATTGCGCTTTGGAAAGGAAATCCTCAGATTGGAGAGGAATCCTTAATTCTCAAGCGCGTGGAGCGCTCTCTCGCGCTTCTAGATCGTGCAAACATTCTGACGATTCATAGTTTCTGCCACAAGGTGTTGGGCGACAGAGCGTTTTCGGCGGGGACCGTGGTGAATGGGGACTTGATGACCGATTCGCGCTCTCTTGCCGAACAAGTTGCCGAAGACTTTTTCTTAGAAGAAATTCACGAAGAAGTGAAAAAAGGTAGCAACGGGGAAATCTTCTTTAAAGATGGACAGCCCGTCTCGCTCTCAAGCTTCACTGCGCTTTTAAAGCTCCTCGTGAGTAACCCCGAGGAGCTCGTACCTCGTGTCTTTGAAAATGCACTGAATACCCCCGAAGATAAGCTTTTGCGCCGCTTTGTGAAAGAGGCTCCTGCCAAACTCAAAGCGATTAAAGCCGATCGTGGTGTCTACACCTACGACGATATGATTTTGTCCACCTGGGAGGCGCTTCGTAAAACGGGCTACAAAGGTGGAGCATTAGAGGAAAGCATTGACTTTGCGCGCGGTGTGCGAGAAGACTATCAAGCGGTTTTAATTGACGAATTTCAAGATACGGATGCGCTGCAGCTTGACATTGTGGATCGACTCTTCTTTGGGCCCAAAGAAAAAGCGGATGCTTTAACCGCACGAGACTTAGCGCCTAAGGGCAACGAGGGCGCGCGCGAGCTCCTTATTCCCTCGCTCTTTTTTGTGGGAGACCCTAAGCAGGCGATTTATCGCTTCCGTGGGGCGGATTTGCTCGTTTATTTGTCGCTTAAAAAACGTCTACACAGTGACTCCCTAGCAGCGCTTACCACCAATTTCCGCTCAAGCGAAAACGTGGTGGAGGCACTTAATGCCTTTTTCTTGCCGCAGAGCGCGGGGGCTGGGGCAGGGTCCGCTTTCATCAATCCGGACCTTACCTATCAGGCCGTGACACCAAACCGTCATGGGGCAGAGCTCTTTAAGCTTAAAGAGGGGGTTTGGTCGCCCGCGCCAGTCGTTGAACTCTTAGGGAGTATCAAACCCATTGGGCGCACGGCGGACTTGATGACCGAAGATTTGATCAACCACTTACTGGAAGTGATTGAAGAGGGAGTGCAAAAGCGCCTTTGGATTAAGTGCGCGAGTAGCGATGCTGAGACTCCGGAGGTGGCACTTCCCCCAGAATACCAAGCGCTTTCGATTCGCCCAGTGGAGCCAGGCGACATTGCGGTCCTTGCGCGCTCAAATGAAGCCTTGGAAACCATGCGCCGCGCTTTAACGGAGCGAGGCGTGAGAACGCAGATTGAGCGCAAGGACGATATTTGTGCAACGCCCGAAGCCACCGAAATTCGCTACGTACTTCGCGCCATTGAAAAGGCGGGGGACGATGGCCCTCAGCGTTTAGCACTCGCCACGCGTCTATTTGGCTTTAGCGCAAATGAGATCGACGAGATGAGTGAGACGAAAAAAAGTGAACTGCGCTCGCTCTTTTTAGAAGCGCGTCGCCTTTGGACAAACGTAGGCGTAGCGGCTGCCTTTAAGTCGCTTTTTGAAGCAAACCATACTGTGGCGAGGCTTCTTCCCACCCTAGATGGGGAAGAGGTTTTAACGAACTATGCGCACTTAATTGAACTCCTTCACGCCAATGGGCAACACTATAAAACGCCCTCAGGCTTAATGGAGCGCTTTGAAGCGATGATGCAAGAAGAGCGCGACGATAGAGCGCCGCGCTTGGTCGCCAATCGTGGACTCGTGCGCCTCATGACGGTGCACTCTTCCAAAGGGCTGGAGTTCCCGATTGTCTTTATTCATCAAATTGGCAATTGGCAAGATAAGGCCGACACAGGGCTAGGGGTGCGCGATATTCGCAAGAGTGCTGGAGGGGAAGAGCGTGTGCTGCGTTTAGCTTACCCAGAGTTGGCACGGGCAAAAGGCGAAAAAGTGGTCGAAAACTTAGAAGAGATGGCGCGCTTAATCTACGTGGCGCTCACCCGTGCACGCTCGCAGGTTGTGCTCTCTTGGCATATTCGCAAAAAGTCCGATAAAAAGCCCGATGAGTGGTTTGGCTCGGTAGGCAAAACCGCTTTCTGGCAAATGCTAAAAACAAAAGAAGGCTTCCCTGATGCCAATGAAACGACGATGCAAGAGGCGGTCAACCTCTGGATAGCCAATGCGCCAGCGAAGTCTATCGAATGGGTTGATGCCGATAGCCTTCCTAAGCTCACACGCATTAGCCCTCAGGGCAATAAGGCAGCCTCTCAGATGGCGCTCGCGCCCACCCGGGCAAGCGCGATTGAGCGCGAATGGCGCACGTGGAGTTTTACGGGGTTAAGTCGCTTGGTGCAGGAACCTGGTTCCTACCCGAAGTACCTTCCAGCGGCACTGGCTTCAGGGAAGGAAGTGCCGCAAGAGGAGGCGCTCGTTGACGATGAAATCCGCGCTTTCCCGCGTGGCGCAAAACCAGGTGAATGCTTGCATGAGATGTTTGAAAAGGCGGACTTTGCGCTTCACGGGGCGGATACTCCTGAAGCAGAAGCTTCTCGTCAAGCGCTCGCTCGTGAGACGATTGAAAGCTATCTGACGCTCTCCCCAGAAGTGAAAGAAGAAGCTTTGCGCACCGCCTCAGAGATGATTCATCATGTGCTCTCCACACCGATGCTCCCAGGGCTAGTCTTGAAGGATCTGCCAGAGGGTGCACGCAGTGCGGAGACGTACTTCTTAATTGAGACGGCGCCAACGGTGACGATGGCGGGCCTCAAAGAAATCCTCTGCGCGATGGGGCAGGAATATGCACTGCAGCACCTCTCAAGCGAAGCGCTCTCTGGGTTCTTGCAGGGCTTTATCGACTTGATTTTCGAGTTTGAGGGGCGCTACTGGATTCTCGACTGGAAGAGTAATGTGTGTGGTGCGGCGCTGAAGACCGATTTCACCGAAGAGGTGCTAGACGAAGAAATGACGAAGCACCGCTATCGTCTTCAGTACTTGATCTATTCCGTGGCACTACGGCGCTTAATGAAGGCGCGTATGGGCAAGCACTTTAACGACGAGATGATTGGCGGCGCACTCTACGTATTCTTGCGCGGGGTGAGCAAAGAGCATCTCCAAGCCTCGGGGCTTGCTGGAGGCGTGGTGCGCGATACGACGTACCCACACTATCTGGGGGTGCTGGATGATTATCTGCGTGGAGAGCTACCCCTGAAGAAAGCACTCACAAAGATTGCCGACATTCGGGCTCAACTGGCTAAGCGCGAAGAGGAAGGAAGAGAACATGGCTAAAAAGAAAGAGAATCAAGCGCCTTCGCCCGAGGATCTCGCCCTGGGTGGGCTTTTTGCGGGGCTAGAAGAAGAAACGCAGGAAGAACCTCAGAAAGAAAGCCAGAAAGAGGTGAAAGAAGCCTCTAAAGAGGCAACGTCTCCTCAAAAAGACAGCACGCCAGATGAACTCCCTTGCGAAGAGGTGGAATTTGATGAGGCTTTCTTTAGCGAAAGCGCCTCAGAGACAGCCGCGCCCGAAATGATGGAGATGGCGGAAGAGCTCTGGGACGAGGTGATTTCAGAGGCAGGAGAAGAGTTCCTCGCAAAGGATTCCAACGAGTCTTGGGACTACGTTGAGGAAGGCGTCTCTTTTGAGGAAACTTTCCCGATCGGGAAAGAAGAGGAAAAGAAAGCTCGAGGAAAAGAGCCGCTTTCCAAGAAGGAGGCGCCTTTAAAGAGTGAGGCCACCTCTCGTCTAGCCAAACCCGTCGTAGAAAAGACGCAAATGGAAGTGGACGAGGTGCTTGACACAGCTCTTCAGGTCGCTCCCGCAGCACCAGACGATTTTCTCTGGCGCTCAACCTTAGGGCGCACCTTGGGGAGACTTTTCTCACGTCAAAAGCCACTCACCGAGAGCGCCAAGCGTACACTCGATGCGATTGCGCTACAGCTGAAAGACTCTGAGAAAGAGGGGAGCGTTTCGATGCGATGCGCCGACCTCTCGCTTTTGCTTCTTGAGAGCGAAGGAGCAGGGGCAGACTGGGAAGCTCGCCTTCAGGAACTCCAAACGCTCAATATTTTGATGAGCGCAGAAGACTATCACGCGCACCGAGAAGCGCACGCTGGACGAGGTCGCAAAGAGGCGCCCTTTGAAAGCCCTGCGCCCTTTGTTTGGGAAGAAAAGAAAGATGCGCCAGAGGAGTCTCGCCTCTACCTCACGCGACTTTTTGACGATGAAGTGCGTCTGGCGCAAGCGATCGTTGACTATGCGGAGAAAACTTTCCCTTTGAGTGAAGAGCAACTCGCCTTCGTTCACCAATTCACCCAGGAGGCTGGGTGCGATGAGGGGCAGCAAGCCGCTATTTGTCGCTCGCTTCAGAAAGGGCTCGCCATTATCAGTGGGGGACCAGGCACCGGGAAGACGCGTACGGTAGGGGTGCTGTTGAGTCTCTTAGCGACGCTTTTCCCTGGAAGGGGCACACCGCTTCGCTTTTTCTTAGCCGCGCCCACAGGGAAGGCCACGGGTCGCCTACGTGAATCCTTAGAAGCGCTTTTAAGTAGTCAGCTCGGCGAGAAGCTCGCCAACCTGCAAAACCCTGAGCGCGTCAGAATTTTTGAGCGCACCCTGCACAAATGGCTTCTTTCCCCGACAACGGGTGGGGCGCGCCCGAGTGCAGAGTCGCCGCTTGACTGCGAAGTGCTCGTGATTGACGAAGCCTCCATGATGGATGCGCATTTAGCGACACGCTTAATGAGAGCGGTGGCGCCTGAGACGCGCGTTATTATTCTGGGCGACAAGCATCAGCTTGAAGCCGTGGGACCGGGCTCCGTTTTTGCGGATATCTCGGACGCCACAGGGCCACTCGCAGAGGTAGTCTCGCTTCTTAGCACAAGCCACCGTTTCCGTGAGGATGGGGTGATTGATAAGGTCGCCAAACTCATTAATCAAGAAGGAGAAAAGAGCCCCACCGAGAGCACTCGTGAGCTTTTAGAGTTCTTGAAGGATGGGGCGCGCGATGAGATGGGCTATGAAGCCTACTGGCACAAAACACCACAAACGCTCGCAGAGATGCCTAACGAGGCTGATCAGCGAAACTTTCGCTATTTTGGGTTAAGTCCCGAGGAAAAGCATTGGGTTGACGTTTATTTTGAGCGCTACTGGGCGGCACTTTTGCCACTCCTTAAAGCGGAGAGTCAAGAAGACTACCAGCAGCACTACAGCGCTTTTGTGCGTGAAGTCTTTCACACTCGAGCGCTTGCCGCGCAGCGAGAAGGTGCACACAGTGTGGCAGCGATAAACGACTACTTCACAAAGCGCATCCTGGAAGCGTTAAGCCTAGAAGGGCTCTATGAAAACAATCGCCCCATGGATGAAGAGGGCGGCATCGTGATTGACGATGAAACACGCTACCGTGAATTCTTAGGACGTCTTTTAATCGTACGTCAGAATAACGATCGTCTCGGTGTTTACAACGGGGACGTAGCTGTAGTTTTACCTGCGCTTGACGAACATGGGCGTCCCACCAATCAATGGGTGGCCGACTTTATGGACGGGAGTCGTCGTTTGCGCCCCGTGATGCTCCCTAAACACGAAACCGCCTTTGCAATCACGATTCACCAGTCGCAAGGCTCTGACTTTGAAGAAATTGGGGTCTTTTTGCCAAACGCCAACGTTAAAGGACTCGCTTCCCGAGAACTCCTTTACACAGGTGTGACGCGCACTAAAGGCGTGGTGCATCTCTTTGGCACTGAAGAGGTGCTCGCCCAAGCAATGGCGACCTCTATTGAGCGCACGAGCGGTCTTGTGGACCGACTGCGTGAGGTGATGGCGGGGAAACGCTACCGATAAAGATGGTCAGAAAAGTCTGAGTACTTCACTTCGTACTTGGACTTTTTCTTTTTAGGAGAGAACCTAGGTAGCAACGATGTCAGAACAAAAATACTTTTTTTGGGAAAATCCGAGTAAGAAAAAAAGACTTTCCTGCGAGGCCTTTGACATTAGGAAAAAATAGGCTTAACCCTTAAAAAAGTTACATTTTGAGCCTATTAGGTGTATCATCTCCACGGGGGATTGTATCCACTTCTGACCTTCACTGACCTTTTCTCGTACTGGCTAGCTTTCTCCTCATTTTTTCTTCAGCGCAGAAAAGATCTCTGACCACTCTTATGAGAAAAAAGCTTTTTAAAAAATCTCGATTAGCCCTCGAAGCTACTGCCGCTATCGTTTTGATGGCGTCGTTTGGAGGAGCAAGCTACGCTAGTTCCTACACCCAAGAAACCATTGATGGTGAAGTCTATGACATCTACACCAACACAATGGTTGCTGACCCCAGTACTCCAGCCTATCGCAGGGATGTTGACCTTCCTAGCTATGATCACGCAGACCGTCACCTCAAATTAAATTGGACCGCAGACAATGGTCGCCCCGACGGTGGGGCAATCCGCGCGACAAGCATCACTGCAAAAACCATTAGCGTTGATACAAATTTCCTCCACCTTAGTGATGGAAGCGTTGATCGTGATACCGGAGCATGGACCTCACGCGGTATCGTGGGTAGCAAACTAGGTGGGGATTCAAACACCCATCTCAAAGCCGAAAAAATCTCGTTTAAAACCGCTGGTGACTCTATTTATACGGAAAGTAGCGGTGTCGTTTTAATTGAAGGCTTTAAAGAATTTACCGCAGAAGCGGGGATGGATAAGGCCTACGACACAAGCAAGTTAACCACCGCTTACGGGATCGTAGAAAACGGTGGAGGGGTGACGCTCAAAGGTGAAGAGGGCAGCACTATTACCATCAAATCACTCTACGATGCGATGGCCAACAACTGCGCCTTCTATGATGGGATCGGTGTGGGCATTAACGCGAGCGCTGGAACCATTATTCTTGAATCCAAGCACAATGGCTTAGGGGCTACTTCCAAAGGATCGAGCGCCTCAGAGGGGCATTTCACCATCAATCTTTCCGCAGAAAATATTTCCATTAAGGGTGACGCCAATGCGGCATTCGTCTCGAGCGATGGAAGAATTTCCATCAATGGTGATGGAGCGAAAAAAGGTACTGTTCAGTTAACAGGGCGCTTGAGTGCAGAAGGCAAAGGCGAAATCTTAGCTAACTTCGACGGCAAAGGCTCTTTCCTCAAGCATGGTGATGCCAACGCGATTTCAGCGGGTCGCTTAGGTACGGATCCCACAGACTGCAACTGCGAAGAGGGGAAAGCTCCAACTGAAGATAGTTTCGGCAAAGTAACGCTTAACTTTAACGGGGCCGAGCAGTACATCGATGGCGCCATGAAAGCTATCGTCGAAGGCTCTGAAATCAAGATCACGTCGACGGGCGAAAAGTTCACGCTTTCCAATTCCTCTGCTGATGCGGAATATCTTTCTCGCACAACGCAAAACGCCTCCACAATTATCGACTTGTCGGGTGCCAATGCAAGCGTGACGGGCAACCTTATCGCTCAGACGGGCGGCAAGACACAATTCACGATGGCAGGTGAAAAATCGACCTTTAAGGGCGATTTGCAGGTTGGTGATGGTTCGGTAGCGGATGATGCCATCACGACAGATACGAGCGAAATCACCGCTGTCATCAAGAATAACTCTACTTGGGAGGGCAACGTAAAGCACGAGTCTGGCAAGACAACAGTTTCGCTTGACGCCTCTAAGTGGACAGGTAGCGCGCTTGGTGGAGAAGTGAAACTCACGGATTCTACCTGGAATGTGACGACTGATAGTGAACCAGACTCGCTTTCTGTTGATTCTACTTCTACGGTTTCGCTTGCCAAAGACGCCCGTTCTTTGACCGTGATGACCTTAGAAGGCAGTGGCACCTTCCTTCTCGATATGAAGCACCTCGACAACGATGTGGCAACTTATCGTGAAGGTAAGGGTAGTGATTATCTCATGGTGACCTCTGAAGCTTCAGGTGAACACAAAGTCGTTGCAACGCCTGAGAGCGATGTGACGCTCGCCGCAGGTGATAAGCTCTACTTTGCGACGGTGCCAGCGGATAGCGCCACCTTCACAGTGGAAGGCAGCACCTTTGTTGTGAACAAAGATAAGCTCTACGACTCGATGGTGTCCTATAAGCTCGGCAAAGAAACCGATGAAACGGAAACGCGCTTTAACGGGTTTGACAACTGGTTCTTGACGTTAGACAAAGAAAACACCAAGGACGTGCCAAACGACAACGCCTTTGTCCCAGGTGTTGCGCATAGTGCTGCATTGGCTCTTTGGCGCGACAACGATACGCTTCTCAAACGCTTAGGTGAACTTCACTACGGCACGATGGACGACGGGGCGTGGGCTCGCGTCACGAATCGCAAGATGAAGCGCTCGGGCGAACACGCCATGTCGAGCAAGTGGAGTAGTGTGCAGTTGGGTTATGACCTCAAAAAGGTTATCGAAAAGCAAGGCGACTGGTACTTCGGTCTTGGCTATACGCACTCGTGGGGCAAACCCGATTACGAAGCGGGTAGTGGCAAGGTAACCGGCAATGAGTTCACGCTCTACGCCACGAACTTACGTGAAAACGGTCACACGATTGATATCGTGGGTCGTGTGGGTCGCTTAGATTCTGAATTCACCACTCGCTTAGGAGACAAAGGTGAATTTAAGAACTGGGCTGCTAGCCTTGGTGTGGAATACGGCAAGAAGACGTTCTTAGCTGAACGCTTCACGATTGAGCCGCAAGCGCAGTTGACGTACCACTACCTCTGGGGCGACAACTATCGCACGCGTAACGGTATTGAAGTGCGTCAAGATAACGCGGATAGCTTAGTGGGTCGCTTGGGCCTTGTGGCAGCGTATGAATGGAATCAGACGCCTGAAAAGGCTGGTCGCATCTACGCCAAAGCCTCGGTCTTGCATGACTTCTTGGGCGACGTAGGAAGCACGCTTGAGCAGAAGATTTCTGTGAACGATAAGGACGACCTGGGCGATACCTGGTACGTTCTCGGTATCGGGACGAACTTGAAGTTAGGTAAAGCCTGGGCAGCCTACGTTGACCTCGAAACGAGTCTTAACGCAGACGTGAAGACCAAGTACAACTTGAACGCCGGTGTGCGCTACGAGTTCTAAGCGGGTCTTCTCGCTTCTAGGCTGAAGTACTAACTGAAGGACTTTTGAGTTGAAAGCAATTTCGCTCAGAAGTCCTTTTTCTTTGCCATTTTTTAGAATAGAAAAATGGCGCCTCCACAAAGGAGAGCCAAATTGTGCAAATCTAGATCATTCTTGAACTAAGAACACTCAAAAAAACTAGC